>Ga0224557_1000010_pt1 | contig 278366 bp, 229 predicted proteins | sample 714S31014metaG_FD_180677 | JGI IMG/M metagenome (GOLD analysis project Ga0224557, IMG submission 180677) | Peat soil microbial communities from Stordalen Mire, Sweden - 717 S3 10-14 | ecosystem: Environmental > Terrestrial > Soil > Wetlands > Peat | place: Sweden: Norrbotten County, Stordalen... | reverse complement strand
CTTGCCGATGGTGTGTTTTGTTTTCTGGAAATATACAGCTCTATCCTGAGGAAGAGCAATAGGAAGGGCGGGCAAATGAGTGTTGATTTTTGCGAGTCCCAGCCCGCAGAGGGGCGTTTGGCGGGCAATCTCCGCGTCCGGCTATGTTAGACTCAAGCCACGTTTCAATCCAGGAGTCTCAGAGTATGGCAGAGTGGAAGCGGCGTCTGTTCCTGTGCGCCGGAAGAGTGCTTCTTGTTGGCTTGTGCAGCCTGTGCCTGCGAGCGCAAACTCCTGTCGGCGCTGAGACCCCGCACCCGACGCCCGATCCGGCGCAGCCTGGGAGTTCGTCGTCGGCGTCCTTGCCGCCAAATTCCAACGTCAAGCTGGGGATTGGGGATTTGATCGAGGTTACTGTATTCGGGATCCCGGACCTCATGACCAAGACTCGCATCAGCGGGACGGGAGATATCTACCTGCCGCTGATCGATTATGTTCACGTCGCGGATCTGACCACCGACGAGGCGCAGGGGCTCATTCAGAAGCGTCTCGAAGATGGAGGCTTCGTCCGCGGCCCTCACGTTGCAATTTTCATCGACGAGTCGGCCTCGCAGGCCATTACGATGGCCGGTGAAGTGGGGCGTCCAGGGTCCTATCCTGCTATCGGCGAGCGGCGCCTGTTTGACCTGATCTCGGCGGCTGGAGGCCTGTCGGACAAGGCAGGCCGCATGGTGACCATCGAGCACCGTGGGGATTCAGACCACAAGGTCGTGCTGCAGCTTTCGTCGAATCTCGCCGAAGACACGCAGAACAACGTGGAGGTCTTTCCGGGAGATACCATCATCGTCTCGCGAGCCGGAGTTATTTATGTTGTCGGGGATGTGGGACATCCCAGCGGATTTCTGATTGAGGACAACACGCTGACCGTCCTCAAAGCGCTGGCGCTGGCTGGCGGCAGCACGAGAACCTCAGCCTTGAGCAAGACCAGGATCCTTCGCCAGACGCCGAACGGAGTCCAGGAGATCCCCGTCAATTTGAAGAAAATGCTGTACGCGAAGGCGCCTGACTTACCGATGACGAAAGGGGACATTTTGTTTGTTCCCGGAAGTGCTGCGAAGGGAGCAGCCTATCGGTCTACCGACGTAGCGATGGCAGTGTCAACCGCGCTGGCCGTGATCGCCGTGCACTAGGGATACGGTTCTCAGGCGGCCGCGACTCGGGGCAGGTCCTCCGACCCGAGCAATTCTTCCAGGACGGAGATGTAATTCCACGCCGTCTGCTCACGGGAGAGCTTTTCAACTATGTATTGCCTGCCGTTCGTTCCCAGTTGACTCCTGCGCGCGGGGTCTCGCGCCAGCAAGCAGATCGCTTTCTCTAGCGCAACGCTGTCTTCTGGCGGCGCAAACACGCCAGCGCGCGCTTCCTCCACAATCTGGCGCGACTGTCCCTCAACCGCAACGACAACCGGGCGCGCACACGCCATGTATTCGAGCAGTTTCGTTGGAATGACGGTCTTGAACAGGTCGGCCCGTTTCAGCATGACAAGGCAGAGATCGGCAGCAGAAATAAACGCTGGGATGTACTCGCGGGGTTGCTGATCGAGGAATCGGACATTCGTAAGGCGCCGCGCCGCAGCCAACTGAATGATGCTCTGTTTTTCCGCTCCCTCACCAATCAGAAGGAACATAGCATCGGGCAGCGTCGTCTGCAATTCTTCGGCGGTAGCAATCAGAGTTTCCAGGCCGTGCGCCATCCCCATGGTGCCGGCGTAGCAGATCAGAAAACGGTGGTCGAGGTTGAAACGATTGCGAACCTCGGTGGCAGCGTCTGCGTCAGGACGGAAGAGATCGGTTTCGACGCCATTTTCGACGACAGAGATTCTTTCCGCGGGGACGCGCCACTGCCGGATCAAATGCTCTTTGAATGCCGGTGTGACAACGACGATGCGGTCAGCATACTTGTAGAGAAAGCCTGCGATACCACCAAGCGTGCGGTGCAGCAGGGATCCTTCGCCGCCCGCGCCGACCGCAGCCAACGATTCAGGCCAGAGATCGCGGACCTCGAAAACAAAAGGCACGCGCTTCCACCGGGCAATCCACCATCCGGCCAGCGCGCACAAAAGCTGGGGCGATGTCGCGATGATGACATCGGGCTTAGCCAGGCCAACGCCGGCGATCGCAGCCGACATACAGAACGAAGCGTAGTTGCGGATTCTTTCGTGCGCCTTACGATTGGGCAGCGGCCAGAGCCACGTGCGCTCCACATGAACTCCATCGACCTGTTCCGAGTAACGCAGATGGCGCAACCGGGAACGCCACTCCGCAGGAACGACGCCTGTAGGATGGTTGGGGAATCCTGTAAGCACGGTCACGTCATGGCCCATGCGCGCCCAATGGCGCGACAGTTCGGCAGCGCGCGCGGCAGGGGCTCCCATCTCCGGCGAAAAGTATTGCGAAATGTAGAGAATCTTCACGATCAGTAATGCAGCAACTTGAAAATGCTCTTTCTAACCAGCGCTCGTCCCTGATTGGCGCGGCGTTGGCTGTAGTCGTCCCATCGATCTGCGAACTCCGCGAAACGCCGGTTTCCGGTCAACGTCGCCATCACTCGCAACTGTACGATATGCAGGCGATGATAGAAAGGGCTGGCGAGCATTTGCAAACCCGGTCCGGATTGCTCGTAAAGCGACCAGTAGCCGGTATCGTAGCGCGCCAGATTGTTGAGCAAGGTCTCGACCCCGCCATCGAAAATCCGCCGCGCGTTTGCATCGCCGCGCGCAAGCCAGAAGTCGAACACGCCCCACAGTGCCCAGATGAAGCCGTTCAAAATGTGAGTCGGCGGATTGACGAGATATTCCTCGATCCAGAGATTGTTGTCCGCGTCTTCAAAGAGAACGCCTCCGTCCGCGACGGGCATGGTCAGCGCAATGAAGGCTTGATCTGCCGCTTTCAGATATCCTTCGTCTCTCGCCTCCGCATAAGCGCGAAGAAGCAGCGACACTCCCTGGCCCTGCGCCAAACCTGAGTACCATGGCGCCTTGAGCGTGTCGCGATATTCCCAATCGAAATGGTGGTTCCAGACCCATAGGCCGCGTGGATTCTGCTCTAGATTGCCGGCCAGCCAGTTCGCGGCTTTGAGAGTTTTTTGGCGGCGCGATTCGTTGTGCGTCGCACAGAGAATATTGCAATTCGCAAGGCCCCATTGCGCAATCGCAATCGGGTTGTACTGCAGGCCGATCGCGCCGCGATAATCGAGCATGGGAATGCCGCTGGCGTCGTGGGGGCCAGCGTAGTCAGCCTTTTCTCGGAACAACATGTAGTAGGGGCCGAATTGCATGTTGGTGGCCTGGGAATTGATCTCCGGCGTCTCGTGCCAGAATGTGAGCTGGCTGCGTCCCGCGCCAAGATAGGCCGGGAGGATGCGTCGGTAGTAGCGCCAGCGCGCGGCCAGAGTCATGCGGATGGCCTCGCCGCTGGGCCGCATGCGGCCGGAATGGGTTTCTGGTTTGAATCAACTTCCCAGAGCGTAGCGACCAGGTCATCCTGCCTTACGGCGATCGTGGTGGCTGCGAGATAGTTTGTCGTGTTGTTGCCATCGGGCAGGATGGCGTTGCCGTACTGAAAATAGCGCATTGGCAACGAATCTTTTTCCCAGCGTGCCTGCGTCTGCCAGTTCGTTCCGTCGGTCGAGCCGGCGAGATGAACTTCTCGAGTTGAGTTTACGAGGCTGGGCTCGACCATAGTCGAAAAGAAAAGCCCGTTGGCGGTACGGCAGCCGAAAATCGACGAACTGGCGAGGTCGGCGATCTTCTTGACACGCCCTGTGCGGTCAAGGAGCAGCACGTGGTTTTGTTCCAAGGGAGTGTCGGTTGAGAGGTAGAGTCCATCTTCCGCAGGGATGGCAGCCACGGCGCGGGCCTGCTGATTGCCTGACAGAACAGTTTCGATGGAACGGAGATCGCGGTCGGCGCGCAGGATCCTGCATTCGGCGCCTTCATCGCCGGTGAGGATCCAGAGGCAATCAGCCCAGCGGTCGTAAACGATGTTGTGGACGTGGCGAATGGTGCCGGCGGGAAAAGTGTAAGCGACGTGCCACGTTTGGCCGTGATCGGCGGATGCGTAAATGTACACTTCCGCGCGGGCGCGGTTATCGAAATATTCACCCCAGTAAATGTTTCCGCCGGGGACGGCGGCAATGTGGAGCGGACGCGTGCCGCGACTCACTTCATGGGTTGTCTGGAATTGCTTGCTCTCGGGAGCGCGCGTGGCGATGGCGCCGGGGACGGCGGCGATCATCGTTTTGTCATCAAGCGCTACAAGGGCATGAAAGCCGTCGCGTACGAGGCGATATGTGAGGCGAGAGCGCGAAGTTATATTTCTCCACCAGTCGGGGCGGAAGCTGGCCACAGTTTCCCATGCAGCGTTTTCCGAATGCTGCAAGTGCGCGGATTGCAGGCTAACGAGTTCGTAGCCACGACAGCCATAGAGAACGTCGCCGTCCCAGGCGAGCACGCGGATGCCGCGCCAGGCAGCGACTTTGCGCAAGCTCGCTGCGGAGGACTTTCCCGCGCCAAGCTCGTGTTCATGTGCGCCAGCTGACATCAGTTTTCAATTTTGCGCGCGAGGAATGGGCCGATGGCGAGCACGTCCATTTTCGTGCGCTGGAAGCAATCAATCCCTTCCTCGGGCGTGCAGACGATGGGCTCATTCTCGTTGAAGCTGGTATTGAGGATCACGGGACTCCCGGTCTTCTGGCCGAAAGTCTTGATCAGGTCGTAATAGAGCGGGTTCTCATCGCGCGTTACAGTCTGGAGACGGCCCGTGTCATCCACGTGATTGACAGCGCACAGGCTCTTTCGCTTGTCGGGACGAATTTTGTATACGTGAAGCATGTAGGGCGAAGGATGATCGTGTTCGAAATAATCGTGCTGCGCCTCGGCGAGAATTGCCGGCGCGAACGGGCGAAACCACTCGCGGTGCTTGATGCGGGCGTTGAGCACGTCTTTCATGTTGGGCAGACCGGGATGCGTGACGATCGAGCGATTGCCTAACGCGCGCGGACCCCATTCCATTCGGCCCTGGAACCAGCCGACGACGTTCCCTTGGACCATTTCGTTGGAGACCGCATCGAGCAGTGGTTCGCGGCCGAGGCGCTCGTATTTCACACGGGCGGACTTTAGCGCCGCTTCCACGTGAGCCTCCGAGAATTCAGGGCCGAGGTAGGCGTGATTCATCTGTTCGCGCCGCGGCTGTTGCAAGACGGCGTAATAAACGTAAAGCGCGGCGCCAATCGCCAAGCCTTCGTCACCAGCGGCGGGTTGAATCCAGGTTTGGCGGAAGGGAGTTCGGGTAAATATTTTTCCGTTGGCAACGCTGTTGAGAGCGCAGCCTCCAGCCATGGCCATGTTTTCGTCTGGCATACGCTGATGGAGGTTCTCGAGCAAGTGAAAGAAAACCTCTTCGAAGCAGTGCTGCATGGCATAAGCGAGATCCATGTCGCGCTGGGTGATTTCGCCGTACGGTTCGCGCGGCGCGCCGAAGAGCGTTTCCATCTTGTCGCTGAAATGCCGTGCCAGGCGCACGGTCCCGTCGGGCAGCACCTGCATCCCCTGATTGCTGCCGAGCGGCTTGAAGTAGCTCAGGTTGAGCCGAAAAGTGCCATTCTTCAGCGTAACGATCTTGCCGATCTGCTCCACGAATTTGTCTTTGCCGTAGGGCGCGAGCCCCATCACTTTGCCTTCATCGCCGTATTTCTTGTATCCGATGAACTCGCAAATCATCGTGTAAAAGCTGCCGAGGGAATGGGGCAGGAAGACGCGGTCGAGAATTTGGATGTTGTTGCCTTCGCAGCGCGCCATCATGGTGGAAACGAAATCACCAGAGCCGTCGTAACTGAAGCCGGCGGCTTTCTCCCACGGCGAACAGTAATAGGAACTGGCAACGTGGGCGAGGTGGTGCTCGACGTGATGTTCCTGAAATGTGAGTTGCTTCGGATCGAGGTGAAGGGCTTGCGCGAGCAGCAGGCGCACATCGCGCATGGCCTCTTTGCGCTGGCGCATTTTGATGAAGTTCAGAATTTTGGCGGGATTGGCGAGCGCGTATTGCACTTTCTTGGCTAGGTTGGCATCGCGATTTTGGCCAACCGCGACGTGTTGAACGTCGGTTAGTTTCGCGCCCACTGCATCCAGACACGCCTTCACGGCCAGCGACGGGAAACCGCCGTAGTGCTTGCGGCGGTTGAGGCGCTCTTCGGCTACGGCAAAAAGAATCTTGCCATCGTCGACGATGGCTGCCGAAGCATCGGCGTGAAACATGTTGAGGCCCAGAATCAGCATGTGCAGCTCATTCCCTTTCGCAGTGCGAGAATTCTCTTACTCCGTGATTGTTTCCCGCAAGGCCGAGGCGACAAATTCACTCAGGTTGATCGCCAACGGTTGGCCCGTCTGGCAGGCGTTTTGAATGCGCAAGGTTGCGAGCGTAGAGGCTACGATCTGCTCGAACGAAATCGGGGGCGGAATTTTGCCCTGGACCGCATCAACGAAGGCGCGCATCTCCGCTTTATGGCCTTTGTCCCGTTCCATGCGTGTGCGGGAGATTTGCTTGCGGCCATTACGAACGAGTTCAAGGCGCCGGAAATCCTCCAGCATTGCAACCGAACCGCCGCCGAAAACTTCGAGTCGCTCCTTGGAAACGGACTTGTCGCCGTTGGCCATATAGGTGATCGTGCCGATCGTGCCGTTGGGAAATTTGAGCTGCGCGACGATGTTGTCCGCGCTGTATCGACCTGGATTACCGACGCTTTGCGCCTGCACTTCGATGGGGCAAGCGCCCGCGAGAAAACAGAGGAAGTCGACGAAGTGGCAGACTTCGCCAAGGATGCGGCCTCCGCCCTGCTCGGGATCGTTGACCCAATGATCGGCGGGGATATAACCGGCGTTCACGCGATAGTGCATGGATAGTGGCTCGTGGATTTCTGACAGGAAGTTCTTCAGCTGAACGGCCATCGGCGCAAAGCGGCGATTGAAGCCGACCATCAGTAGCGGAGTTGGTGGCGCTGTTCGCTCGGGGGATGAAGCAAACTGCGATGCAGCTCGAACGAGCGATGCAAGTTCACTTTCCATCAGGCAGAGCGGCTTCTCGCAAAATACCGATTTGTCCGCGTGGATTGCGGCGAGCACCTGGCGCGAGTGAAGGTGATGGCGCGTGGCGATCAGAACCGCGTTGACTTTTGGATCTTGCAGGATTTCGTCTTCGGAATTCGAACAGTAGGCGAATCCAAACTTCTCGGCGGCGCTACGACTGCGGGGGCCGGTCGCATTCGCGACTCCGACAAAGGCAACTTCGGGAATCGCTTTCAGAGCGGGAAGAAGCGTGTTCTGCGCGAAATTGCCAGCTCCGAGCGCTCCGAGGCCCACGGCACTTTGCTTCCGAGAAGCGGTCGATGGGGCGGTGGCGATGGCGATTCTCTCCAATAAATGCGGTGGCGCGTACGTTTCCGCTTCCGGGTAGGTAAGCAGCACCGCGAGCGAAGGCTCTCCCGCGCGGCCCATAATCAGGTCGTAAGCGTGGGTTGCCTGTTCGATGGGGAAGCGGTGAGTGATGAGCGGAGACAGGTTGAGCTTGCCTTCGGCTAGGAAGCGGAGAAAAACTTCCATGTTGCGCGTCTCGGTCCACCGAACGTGGCCGATGGGGTAGTCGCGGCCTTTTTGCTCGTAGGCGACGTCGTAACGGCCGGGACCGTAGGAGCGGGAGACGCGAAAGTCGAGTTCTTTTTCGTAATAGAGCTTGCGCTGGAGTTCCATGCCAACTGTTCCCACCGCGCACACAATGGCGCGATCGCGTGCGACTTCAGCGGCAAGATTGACGGGATCGCTGGACGGCGTCTCGGCTGTGATCAGAACTGAGTCAACGCCTTTGCCGGCAGTTTTCTGAAAGCAGAGATCGCGAAATTCGTACGAGTCGGTGGCGGCCGCATCGCATCCGTCCTGGATGGCAAGGTGGGCGCGTTGTTCGACCAGGTCCATACCGAAGGCGCGGCAACCTGCGGCCTTCAGCAATTGCACTGTGATCTGGCCGAGAAGGCCGAGGCCGATTACGGCGACGGTATCGCCCAGAGAAACTTGCGCTGTGCGGATGCCGTGCAGGCAGATTGCGCCGACGGTGCTGAAGGCGGCTTGTTCGAAGGAGACGGGAAAGGGCACCGCGTGATCTTCGCGGCCTTCTTTATGTTGGGCTGCGCTGGCGGGAGGGGTCGCCGGAATCTTGGCGACGAGCAAGCGCGGGATGCAGGCGAATTCGCCGTGGACTGCGTAACCGGCGCCAGCGCAGGCGACACGCTCGCCTACGGCGACGTCGGCAACACCATCGCCAACAGCGATCACGGTTCCGGCGCTGCTGTAACCTACCGACTGCGGCTGATCGAGGCGCCGGCGTACTGTTCCCATGGTTGCGGCCAATCCATCGCGCTGCAACTTGGCAAGCACATCACGCACGAGATCGGGGCGAGACTTGGCCTTGGCGAGCAGATTCTTGCGCGCGAACTCGGCTGAGGCGCGCTCGGTTCCGGCGGAGACGAGCGAAACGGCGGTTCGCACGATCACGCAGCCAGGGAGCAACTGCGGAGCCGGAACCTCGGTGACGTTCAATTCGCCGGTGCGAGCGTCTTGTAAGAGCTGTTTCATGCGGTGGCCAACTGCGGCGGCGCCTGCGTTGGCGATTGTGCGAGCGTCTTTTCGGCAAATTGTCGCGCGACGCCGTCGAGAAAGAGTTGCATCCAGGTCTCAAGCGTCAGCAGTTGCCAGATTTGCATCGACCAATCTTCCGCGCCGCGGCGATGCTGGTCGACGTATGTGCGAACGGCTTCGGGCCGAAACAGGCCGCGCTTGCGGACCTGAGACTCAGACAGCAGATCGTCCACGACCGGACGCAAATCGTGCGCCAGCCAATAGTCTACCGGAGCGGCGAATCCGGCCTTCGGCTGCTGCAAGACTTCCTGCGGAAGCATGGTGCGCATAGCTTCGCGGAAGATGTGCTTGGTTACCGGACGCCATTTGCCTTTCAGCTTCCATTCGGGCTTGACGTTCCATGACACAAACTCCGCCAACTCGCGATTGAGAAAGGGCACGCGCACCTCGACTGACGACGCCATGCTCATCTTGTCGTTGTAAGTGAGGTTGAGCGTGGTCATGAAAATCTTGGTGTCGAGATAGAGCATCTGGTTGAGGAAGTCAGCGTCGCGGACTTTGGCGAACGCGGCTTGATGTCGGTTGGACGGATTGAGGCCGGTCAGCTCTTGAAGTGCCGGCGCGTACAGGGCCGCCTTTTGCTGCGCGTCGAGATAGGTGCAGTTGCGGATGAATGCCTCAGCGGGGTCGAGCGCGGCGCTGCGCGCCATCTTCTTGGCCAAACGGATGGAGCCTTTCATGCTTGTGCCGCGCATGCTGGGGAGCGCGAGCGCAGTTTTCTCGGCCGCGGAGCGGGCGAACTCGGGTACGCGGCGAAATTCTTCCGCCAAAGCGTGCGCTGCGTGCTTGCGGTAGCCGGCGAAGAGTTCATCGCCGCCAACTCCTGAGAGCAGGACGGTGGCCTGTTTGCGCGCCTCGCGGCAAACGAGATAAGCGGTGATGAGCGCGGGATCGGCAGTCGGTTCGTCCATGTGCCAGGTCAGGCTGGGGAGGAGGCCGACTACGTCGGGCTCAACTACGATTTCGTGATGTTCGCAGCCAAGCTTTTGTGCCAAGCGGCGGGCAACCGCGGGATCGTCGATGGTGGTTTCGCCTACGCGATACTTCTCGGGGAATGTAATCGTGTAGGTGCGAACCGGCTGCTTACGCGCCATGGCGGCGACGATGCTTGAGGAATCGAGGCCTGCGCTGAGGAAGGCCCCGATGGGGACGTCGCTAACCATTTGCTGTTCGACCGAGGCGCAAAAGCGCTCGCGGATTTCCTGCTGCACGTCCATCTCGTCGCGCTCGAAGCAATGATCCTCGGGCGGGAAGGTCAGGTCCCAGTACTGCTCGATCTTGAATTCGCCGCGGTGCCAGGTGGCGAAATGTCCGGCTTCGATCTTGTGAATGCCTTCGAACATGGTCGCTGGGTCGGGAACCCAGAGAAAGGTCAGATACTGGTGCAACGCCTCCATATTCATGCGGGCGTCGATGCCGGGAACCTGGAGCAGGGCTTTGATCTCGGAGGCGAATGCCAACTTGCCACCGCGCGCGCAATAGTAAAGCGGCTTGATTCCGAAGTGGTCGCGCGCCAGAAACAGCTTGGGCGATGAGCCGCGCAGATCGCAGATGGCAAACGCGAACATGCCGTTGAGGCGATTGAGGCAATCTGGGCCGTACTCTTCGTAGAGGTGAATAACGGCTTCGGTATCGGTGTGCGAACGAAAGCGATGGCCTTTGGATTCGAGTTCGCGTCGCAAATCAGCGAAGTTGTAAATTTCTCCGTTGTAAGTAATCCAGACGGATCCGTCTTCGTTGGACGTTCGTTCGTCGGACGTTGTTTCGTTACACATGGGCATGTGGCCGTCGGGCGAGCGGTCGAGAATGGCGAGGCGGCGACTGCCGAGACCGATGTAGGTTCCATCGGGGAAACGGCGCTCCCAGAGCCCGAAGTCGTCGGGTCCGCGATGCGCCTGGACGGCGGTCATGCGGGCCAGCGTTTGGGTATCGCTGGAATTACCGCCGGAATTTACCAGGCCACTAATGCCGCACATGAATCAGGCTGCCTTCCTCAAGGTGCGCAACTCGTAGATTTTCGCCTTAATGTGGAAGAACTGGACGCCCTGAAAGACGCAGTAAATGAGGCCGGGAACGCCATCGAGAAAACCGAGGCGCACAAAATATTTGTAGAGAAAAAACAGAACGGGCGATCCAGGCAGTCCGAAAAAATGGCGGCGAAGCCAGCGGCGGCGCTCGGCTTGCGTTCCCGAGAGTGAGGGCCGAACTTGGTCGTCGTTCTTAGTGCCATCGAGCCAGACGCGGGCCTCCCAGTTGGAATATTCGTTGTGCTTCTGAATGTAGCGGTCGAGGGACTCGACGTTGTGATGCACGAGCGAATGCTGCAAGCGTCGCGTTCGTCCTTTGACGATGACGTGCTCATGCACTTCCATGTCGGCCATCGCGGTGGTCTGGTCTTGCAGACGGCATTCGAAGCGGCCGAGGCCTTTGCGGAACAGGGAGAGCTTCCAGAAACTGGCGCCGCTATGGCGCAAACGGCGGCCGAGAAAATACATCTCGAGGGCGATGTAGTAGCCATCGAATCCCCGGCTGTCGATGGCGCTGCGAATTTCGGCGGCAAGTTCTGGCGTTAGAACTTCGTCGGCATCGAGGAGGAGAATCCAGTCATAGGTGAGCGGCAGCGTGTTCATCGCCCATTGGCGCTTCTTAGGCCAACCTCCGCGATAGTGAAACTGCACCACTTTCGCGCCGTAAGATTCGGCGATGCGGGCCGTTGCGTCGGAGCTTTGCGAGTCGATGAGATAGATTTCGCCGACCGACGCGAGCGATTCGAGGCAGCGAGGCAAGTTGCGCGCTTCGTTGCGCGCGGGAATGATCACGCTCACGGGGAGCACGGGCGGTGCAGGCCGCGTCAGGCTCTTAATCTCAACTTCCGTTTTCGTTTCGATCACGCGAATTCCAGTGGAGGTGCGAGTGCAATTATCTTAGCCTGTCAGGGGCGTTCGAGGCAGAGATTTTCAATTGGAACGCGCAGCAACCTGCGAAAAGTCGTGGCCTTAGATTCTTGGTGGAATAAGAAACCCCACCCAAGCGGAGCTTGGGTGGGGCAACCCTCATGAGCCAATTTGCTACAACTTACTGCACGGCGAAGATCAGGTCGTCGTGATCGTTGTAGGAGCCTGTGGTGCACGAGGACGCGCTGCCCTGATAACGGAACTGCGCGCGCACGGCTTGCAGACTGCCCGTGGGAAGCGTGAAGGTGGCCGACAAGCTTTGCGCTCCAGCTTTAGTGGGTGTGATGGTCTTGATGAACACCCAGTTCGGGCTGGTGGCGCTGGCCGAGTAGTAGAGGTCGAGAGCGTCGGAGGTGTAGCCGCTCCAGGCCCAGATGGTTGCGGTCACGGTCGCAGTTTGGCCGTGCGTGAGGTTGCCACTGGAGGACGAAACAACGATGCGGTCGTTGGACTCGTCGGAGTGGAACGTTCCGGAGTTGCCGTCGGCGCAGGAGCCGTTGATGGTGTTGGGATGATTGGGTTCGGTGCCGCCCGACATGGTGCCGCGTCCGAGCAACAGGGACGGACCCGAATCGCAGGATGAGCCGGTCGCGGTGCAAGCGGGAGCTTTGTAAGTGGAGTTGTAGACCGCGGTCTGCGCGCCTCCGCCAGAGGAAGTCACTGTCAAGGCGATGGTCGTGCTGTGGACGAGCGAGCCGGAAGTTCCCGTGACCGTGATGGTGGCGGTTCCCGTGGTGGCCGTGGCGGACGCGGTGAGCGTGAGCACGGAGGTCGCGGTGCCGTTGGCCGGCGGAGTCACCGGGTTCGTGCCGAAGCCTGCGGTAACGCCGCTGGGCAAGCCGGTCGCGGTCAGAGTGGTTGCTGAGCTAAAGCTGTTCTGACTGGTGATGGTGATGGTGCTGGTTCCGTTGCTGCCTTGTGCGACCGACAGAGATGCGGGCGAGGCGCTGATGGTGAAGTTGGGACTCGCCGCGGCATTGACGGTGAGGGCAATGGTGGTGGTTGCCTGCAAGCTGCCGGAGGTTCCGGTGATGGTCACTGTCGCGGTGCCGGTGGTGGCGGTGCCGCTGGCGGTCAGCGTGAGGACGCTGGTTGAGGTTGTGGGATTGGTGCCGAACCCGGCGGTTACGCCGCTGGGCAAGCCGGAAGCGGCGAGCGTAACGCTGCCGTTGAATCCGTTGATATCGGTCACGGTGATGGTGCTGGTGCCGTTGCTGCCCTGGGTGATGGTCAAGCTGCTCGGTGAAGCCGAGAGCGTGAAGCTGGGCGTCGAGGATCCAGCCAGCAGGTTGATGAGGCCGGTTGTTTTCGGACTGCCCCAGCCGGTTACCAGGTCGTAGCCGGTCACGGCCGAGTAGCTGCCCGACGTGCCGCTGGTGATGTCGTGGAAAAGGTTGCTGTAGGTGGTTCCGCCAGCAGCGGCTTGCGGGTAGATGACCGGATTAATGAAGCCGATCGTCTCACCGTTGGCTGCCGCCTGTTGATTGGCCAAAGCCAGATAGCCGGCCCACATAGGCGCCGCAAAGCTGGTTCCGCCTAAACCCGTGCTGCAACTTTGCTGGTCGGCACAATAATAAAAATCAAAGTTGGCTTCGGCGGAGACGTCCGGACCGTTGCGCAAGGTCGTGGACCCCTTATTCGATGAGTTGATCACGCCCGATATCTTCTGCCACGAAGGAATCGGGATCGAGTCCGGCGAGATGCCGCCGCCGCTATCGGCCCATGCGGTTTCGGCACTCCAGGGACCACCCGCGCCGGAAGTTGTCAAATCCGTGCCGCCGACGGCGACGACGTTCGCATCGTCCGCGGGCCAAGCCTCATTCGACGAAGACCAAGTGGAACTGTCGCCAGAGGCGACAAAAAAGTTCTGGCCTTGCGATGCCATCTGCTCGAAGTAGGGATCGAGCGTGCTGGCGTCCGCTGGTGTCCAGCCCCACGAGCAACTGATCTGCTTGCTCAAGGGAGCGGACGTGGTCGAAACCATGGCGCTGATACAGGCGGTATCGCTGAAATTTCCAGTGCCATTGGCTTTTACGTTGCCGCAGACATAGTTGTAAAGCATTGTGGATCCCGGGGCCATGCCCATCGCCTGCGTCATGTCGATGGTCTGCTCCGTGTCGTCACAAGCACTGCTGCCACCGCTGCCATAAACGCACGTCGTAGCATACCCGCCCGTGGAAACAAGGGTGGGAGTGTAAGGTTCTGTCTGCCCGACGTTGCTGTAATACTTACTCAGGTCCGCCAAATCAGAGCCCGCGAGTTCGAAGAGGGCGATGTTCTGGCCCGAGCCGGTGAGCGCCGTTCCCTGATAATAGGCGGCGCGCATGTCGCTGCCCAGGAAAGAGCCCGAAGGGCCGGACCCGGTGGTATTCGACTTGACGTCCGTTTCAGCGATCCCATGCGCTTTCGCATAGTCGCTCTTCTTGACATACAGAGGATGCGGTTTGGAATCGTTGTCTAATCCAGTGATGTGCCAGAGTTGGAACGGCAAGTCTACGGTTGGTTCGTGGTCTGGAGCGTAGAAGGAACGGTCCTCGGCGGGATCCGTATAGACGCCCAGGGTCACGTGGAGTGCCTTCTCGATATTCGCAACTGTGCCGGTTAGCTGCAGATCCCTGCCATCGCGGGTTCCGCCGACGATTTCAAAGCCGCTCGCTTTCGCGAATGCGACCAGGGCGTCCCAATCTGCCTGGCTGGGGCCAAACCTTTCGGTGAATTCCTGTGGCGTGATGAAAAGCTGGTAGAAGGGGCTGGTGGGATCGTAGAGTTGCTGCAGGAAAATTTGCAATCCGGCGCGGTCGCGCAGGGGAAGAACCATGTCAAAGTTGAGGGTCTGGTTTGCCTGGAGCGGGCCAACCAAGTGCGCCTGGCCATCCGCTACTTCATCGCGCACATGACGCGTCAGCGGTAACTGTGGTGCTGCTTGACAAACGATGCTCGCGACCAACAGGATCGCGACTAAGGTGAGCGAGACTGCAGAGAATCTTCTAATCATGAATCCTCCTAGTAAACGTCGCTTGTGAATTTGACCCTTCAGAGACCGGTTTTCAAAGCGAAAGCCTCTCTGTGTCGAAGTGGTGACGCAGATTCTATACGTTGTCGGCCTTGCTCGTGTTGGAAAATTGCCGGTGATACGAAAATCGGAAATGCATGAGGCGAACGGTCGTAAAATAGGCGTATGACGACGCTGCGGGACATTCTGGATGAGCGCGTGGTGGAAGGGGATCGGGCGCTTTGGGAGAGGATTGATCAGGGGACAAGTACGCGCGGCGCGATCGAGGCAAGTTCGCCGGATGACACGCGAGCGGGCGGCGGGCGGATTCGGTGCTTTGCTTGCGGGCATTGCTGTCCGATTGCCGAGGGGCAGCGCGGGGTTTGCAAGGTGCGATTCAATCGGGGCGGGAAGCTGTATGTTCCGTTTGGATATGTGGCGGGAGCGCAGTGCGATCCGATCGAAAAGAAGCCTTTCTTTCATGCTTTACCCGGAGCTCTGGCCTATAGCTTTGGGATGTTAGGGTGCGATCTGCATTGTTCGTATTGCCAGAACTGGGTGACTTCGCAGGCGTTGCGGGATGAGGAGGCGGTTTCTCCGATTGAGGAAGCGAATCCGAAGTTGCTGGTGAAGGAAGCGGTTCGCCACGGCGCGCGGGTTATGGTTTCGACTTATAACGAGCCTTTAATTACCAGCGAATGGGCGGTGGCGGTTTTTCGGGAGGCGCGCGCGGCGGGATTGCAGACGGCTTATGTCTCCAACGGGAACGGGACTCCGCAGGTGCTGGAGTATCTGCAGCCGTGGATTGATTTTTATAAGGTGGATTTGAAGTCGTTTGACGACCGGCATTATCGGGAACTGGGCGGGCGGATTGAGCCGATTCTGGAGACGATTCGGGCGCTGCATGGCATGGGGATTTGGGTAGAGATTGTTACGCTGCTGATTCGGGGATTCAACGACGCGGAGGACGAATTGCGGCGACTGACGGAGTTTATGGCGGGCGTGTCGGTGGATATTCCCTGGCATGTCACGGCGTTTCATCGGGACTATAAGATGAGTTCTCCGGAGGACACGCGGGTGGAGGACCTGGTGCGGGCGGCGGCGATTGGGCGCGCGGCTGGGCTGCGGTATGTGTATTGCGGGAATTTGCCGGGACGTGTGCGCGGGCTGGAGGATACGGCGTGCCATCAGTGTGGCGAGATTTTGATTCGGCGGCTGGGATACCGGATTGAGGAGTATAGGCTGACGGCGGAGGGATGTTGCCCGGGTTGTCAGGCGGCGATTCCGGGGCGATGGGCTCGGGAGTTTGATGGGCAGATTTCGGGGGCGCCCTTTCTGCCGCGGCCAAGGGCGGGATTGGTTAGAATTTTGACGCGATGAATGGCGAGCTGCGAGGTAAGCGGGATTAGAAGAGTAGGGATGTTTCGTTTGCGATTGAGCTTCGGCCTTGCGAATCTCAATCGTCGCTCAACATGACTGGTTCTACCTAATTGATTGTACCTTTTGATGCGGACGGTCAAAATCACGCGGGTGATAGGATGCATTTGTCTAACGTTAGCTCTTTGTGTGGGGTGCTCGCCTCGAGATTTCCTTACGCGGCGGCTGGCGGGGGATTTGATCTCGCAATCGGAGGCGTTCAAGCTGCCGCAGACGTTCTGGCTGACGACGGGTTTGGTCTCGAACAAGGAGTTTAATTCTCCGGAGTCGATGGTGCTGCAACGGCGGGGATGGATTATTGGGACGCAGCAAAAGTGCCCGGTGGGATTGGAGCCTCCTCCGTGCTGGGATGTGGAGCTGTCGCCGCTGGGAGTGACGGCGATTCGGCCGCTGATTGGAAGCGAGACCCAGCGCGGACCGTTCGGGATTGAGGTGGCGCAGCGGACGCTGGAGGGGATCACGGGGATAAGCAAGGCTGGGAACTTTGCGGATGTGGAGTTTTTGTGGCACTGGGCTCCCCTGAACCAGGTGGGGGCGGCATTGTATGACGGCGGGGTGCGGTATCGGTCGATGGTGGCGCTTCGGCAATTCGATGATGGATGGCGGGTGGTGAATGAAGGGATTCACAGCAACCAGACGATGGACGAGGCGCTGCGGAACGCCGAGGCTATGGCGCCTTAGTTGGGGGAACTGTTAGTCCTGGGATGTGTTCCCCACCGTTGCAAAGATCGCATTGGTGCGACGGCCTCGGTAACCTCAGCGGTTAAACAGGCGGCTGAAAAACTCGATGGTGCACTTGATTTCGGGTGGCGCAGCGCTTCAGCGCTGCGATTTAGAGTTACACGTTGATTTGTGGCTTTAAGGCCGCCGAAATGGCGGAACGGGTACCGCAGCGCTGAAGCGCTGCGGCCACCCAAACCTATTTCCTGGAAAGACGGCATTCACGATTTGGAAAGACAGGATTGACTATGAAAATTGCTAAGGATGTTACGGAGTTGATTGGAAACACGCCACTGGTGCGGCTTAACAACGTGACTCGCGGAATGGCGGCGGAGGTGGTGGCTAAACTGGAAAGCCAGAATCCTTTGGCGAGCGTTAAGGATCGCATTGGGGTCAGCATGATTCTGGAGGCGGAGCGGGCGGGCAAAATTCATCCGGGGACGTCGGTGCTGATTGAGCCGACCAGCGGAAACACGGGAATTGCATTGGCCTTTGTGGCGGCCGTGCGCGGGTACAAGCTGATTTTGACGATGCCCGAAACAATGAGCATGGAGCGGCGCGTTCTGCTGCTCGCGTTTGGCGCGGAAATCGTGCTGACACCCGGCCCCAAGGGAATGAAAGGGGCGATCGCGAAAGCCGAGGAACTGCTGGCAGCGACACCGAATGGGTACATGCTGCAACAGTTTGACAATCCGGCGAACCCGAAGATTCATGTGGAGACGACGGGGCCGGAGATATGGAATGACACGGATGGGCGCGTGGATTTTCTGGTTTCGGGGATTGGCACGGGCGGGACGCTGACGGGAGTGAGCGAGTACATCAAGCCGAAGAAACCGTCGTTCAAAGCGATTGCGGTGGAACCGGCGGACAGTCCGGTGCTTTCGGGCGGAAAACCTTCGCCGCACAAGATTCAGGGGATTGGGGCCGGGTTTGTTCCCAGCATTCTGCGGACGGATTTGATTGACGAGATCATCACGGTCACGAATGACGAAGCGATCAACATGGCGCGGCGGCTTCCGCTGGCGGAAGGGTTGCTGGTGGGAATTTCATCGGGAGCGGCGGTGGTGGCGGCGCTGAAAGTTGCCGCTCGGCCGGAAAATGCGGGTAAGCTGATCGTGGTGATTTTGCCGTCGTTCGGAGAGCGGTACCTGAGCAGTATTTTGTTTGAACATCTGCGGCAACAGGCCATGGCTCTTCCGACGGTTCCGATGCCATGATCAGTTTCGTTAAATCGGTGCGAGAAGATATTGCCGCGGTCTTTGAAACGGATCCGGCGGCGCGGTCGTACTTTGAGGTGCTGTTCTGTTATCCAGGACTGCACGCGGTGTGGACTCATCATGCTACGCACTGGCTGTGGCGGCATGGGTTTCGATTTCTGGCGCGCTTTGGATCGCAAGTGGCGCGGCTGTTTACGGGGATCGAGATTCATCCGGGGGCGGAGATTGGGCGGCGGCTGTTCATCGATCACGGGATGGCCGTGGTGATTGGGGAAACGACGATCGTGGGCGACGACGTGACGCTGTATCAGGGTGTGACGCTGGGCGGGACGGGCAAGGAGAAAGGGAAGCGGCATCCTACGATCGGGAACAGCGTGGTCGTGGGATCGGGCGCGAAAATCCTGGGGAACATTACGGTGGGAGATAACTGCCGGGTGGGGGCGGGATCGGTGGTGCTACGGAACGTGCCGGCGAACTCGACGATTGTGGGCGTGCCGGGGCACATCGTGCTGCGTGACGGGAAGCGGGTGGTGATCAGCGATCCGAAGGAGATTCAGGATCCTTTGTCGGAAGTGATCATCAAGCTGGCGAAAGAAGTGCATGAGTTGCGCGAGAAGTTTCAGGAACATTCGCATGAGGCGCTGGGGGCTGAGCCGGATTTGAGCATTGATGAAGAGACGCCGTCGGTGCATGCGACGGCGCAGCAGTTGTTTGGCGAGGATTATTTGGATTACCAGATTTAGGCTGCCGAGCTTCGCTCCGCTGGACAGCCGAAACCGCCCCAGCCTGCGAAAAGCGCGCGGTCTGGGGACCCAAGCGGGGCGACTGTGCCTCCGCACGCATCGATTCCTCCGTGGGCCGGCGGAGGGCGACTGGCGCTCCATTTCGGCGATTGGAGAGACCGTCGTTGGAGCGGATTGGATGTATAATCTTCTTATGCGTCGCCTTCTGACCTTCGCGGCGTTTCTCTTTATTCTTTCGGTAGTGCCGGTCTACGCCCAACATGGAGGACATGGCGGGGGCGGCACCGGCCATGGCGGGTTCAGCGGCGGCAGCCACAGCGGATCTAGCGGGCACGCGGTGGTGGTGGGCCATAGTGGCGGCGGCTTCATTGGTTCGCACGCGGCTTTTACTGGCGGTGGTTTTGCCGGTGGCTCGCGCTTTGGCTCAGGCACACACCCCGGAGTTGGCTCGCGTAGCTTTCGCGGGCATCGCTATGGGTCTGGCTACAGATTCAGGAACCGGTGGGGATATGGGTATCCTTATTATGGCTACCCGTATTACGGATACTACGATCCGTTCCTGGACTCATGGTGGTGGGATTCGGGCTCATCGTCTGATCAGGACTATGCACAGCAAGAGCAGATGGCTGAGCAGATGAACGAGGAGAATCTGGAAGAACAGCAGATGCTGGACCAGCAGGATCAGGATGCTTACGCGCCCCGTGCGCGCCGCGATCCTCAGCCGAGCCGGGAAGAGACGGCGCGCAACGATCCGGCTACGATGCTGGTGTTCCGCAATGGGCAGCAGAGGGAGATTCAGAATTACGCGATCGTCGACGGGATGCTGTGGAACTTCACCAAGTCGCGCACCGAACGAATCCCCCTGGCGGTGCTCGATATTCCCGCCACGGTCCGGGCCAATGACGATCGCGGCGTCGATTTTCATCTCCCGGGTACGGGAGAAGGACAGTAGTGACGGAAGCGGCTAAACTGGCCGCTCCCCCTCATTTCCCCCTCTGATGTATTTCCCTCCGCGGGAAACTTTTTCCCGCAGCCTGCTAGGGGCTGCCTTCCCGCGAACCAGTTTTTCCCCAGGGACCTTGCGCCTGCAAATATCCCTGTGCCTGCTGGAGCAGTTTCCGCTCACCGCTATAGGCCATCAGTCGGCCAGCCTCGCCAGCCGGAACCCAGAGTGCCCGCTTGACCTCGACCCGCATCTCCTCCGCAAGGTGGTTGATCTCCCCCGATACGTAGCGCATCAGATAAAAACTCACGATTTTGAAGACGCGCTGGCGATCACCCCAACTCCGGGTGTAAACGTACTTGGTGTCCCCGAGTTTTGTCACCACTTGCGCGGTGATGCCGGTTTCTTCGTAAACCTCCCGAAGCGCGGTAGCCTCCGGTTTTTCGCCCGCGTCCACCAGACCCTTGGGTAATGACAAAACGGTGCGGCCAGTCTTGACATCGGCTTTCGTGGCCTCTGAGTTTTCTTTTTGCGGCTCGATCAGGGCAACATGCCAGACCTCGGAGATCCTGTGCAGCACCACCCCGCCTGCCGAAATTTCCCGCGCCATTGCGCACACGGTCAACAGTCCCCGAGCTTAACCGTTTCTTCCAGGATGTGCTGCCATGCCCGCTCCACATGCCGCGCCTGCGTGTTAGTTTGGCCGACGCACAACCGAAGCGTGAGCTTGCCGTCGAGCTTGGTGTGCGTGAGATAGAGGTCCCCGCTGGTATTTAAGCGGTCCATCAGAAGTTGATTGGCGCGGTCTCCGGAACGTAACCGGAAGCACACGAGGTTGAGTTTTGCAGGCGCCGCGACCTCGAAACGCGCATCGCTGCGCACCCACCCGATGAACTGCTGCGCCAATCGCACGTGCTCGCGAATATGTTGCTGCAGGCCCTCGACGCCATAATGCCTTATCACGAACCAAAGTTTCAGCGAGCGGAAACGCCGCCCCAACTGGATATGCCAATCGCGATAATCAATCACCGCGCCCGATTCCGTGGCTAGATTGCGCAAGTACTCAGGGAGGATCGAGAGCGTTTGAATCAGATGCCTGCGGTCGGCCACATAAAGGCAGTTGCAGTCGAAATTCGTGAACATCCACTTGTGCGGATTGAATGTGTAGCTGTCGGTAAGCTCGACTCCGTCGTGAATAAAGCGAAACTCGGGGCAAACCGCAGCCGTGCCGCTCATGGCCGCGTCCACGTGCAGCCAAAGTTTGTGCACGGCGGAAATGCGCGCAATCTCGCGCACCGGGTCAATCGCACAAGACGAAGTCGTGCCCACCGTCGCGCAAATGAAGCAGGGAACTAGCCCAGCTTTGATGTCGGCGACGATCTGCCGCTCAAGCGCATCGGAGCGCATAGCGAAGTCGCCGTCCACCGGAATCTGCCGCAAATTGTCCGAGCCCATGCCGGCAATCTTCATCGCTTTCTCCACTGAGGAGTGCGTCTGTGTCGAGCAATATGCAGCCAGCCGTCCATCGCAGCCTTTGCGGTTGCTCGTGAACTGTGTCACCCGCTCGCGCGCAGCCAGCAAAGCGCACAACGAAGCGCTCGATGCGGTGTCCTGAATCACGCCGCCGCCAGCGCCGGTGGAAAGAAATTTGTCCGGCAAGCCGAGCATCGGCACCAGCCAATCGAGTACGTGCGTCTCCAACTCCGTGCACGCCGGACTCGTCGACCAGAGCATCCCCTGCACCCCCAATCCCGAAGACAGCAAGTCGCCAAGAATCCCCGGCCCCGAAGCGTTTGCGGGAAAATACGCGAAAAAGTTGGGCGACTGCCAATGAGTAATGCCCGGCAAGATGATGCGGTCGACGTCGGCGAGAATTTGGTCAAACGCTTCTCCCTTGACGGGCGGCCCAATCGGAAGCTTCGCGCGAATCTCGCCCGGTTGCACACGAGACAGAACCGGGAAGCTTTCAATGCGCGCATGATAATCGGCAATCCAGTCCACGACCGCATGACCATAGCGGCGGAACTCTTCGGGAGACATGTGGGACGAATCGGAGTTAGGCATAGAGCAGCATAGTGCATTTGTAATTGCTAATTGAACACCTGGGGCGCTCTTGCGCTCTTCAATTACAGATTACAAACTACCAAATCACAAATGCCTTCATTTCGTGTCAGTCAACCTGCCGTAATAAACCCGTGTGTTGTACTCAAACTCGACTGTGCCGTCCTGAGCGTGGGCGCGAAAGATCCGCTCCAATTCCCGCATCATCGGTGCGTAGTTGGGATGACCTTCGAGCGGAGCATACGAGGAAGAAAGCAACCGTCCCGCGGTGCCCTCGTAGTCGAACCGCTGCCCGTGGTCGAAAACGCGCTCCCCGCACGGTAAGGGCGCGAAGAACTCGTGAATGATAGCCGTCGTCCTTTCGTGTCGCACTTCCGTGTAATCAGTGCCATAGGTAAGCAGCAGTTGCTCGTAATCACGCAGAAACGGGGTTGTGCCGGTGCGCCTCTCATTCCAGATCAACACGCACCATCCGTCGGGCTTCAGAATGCGGACGAACTCTGCGCGTGCTCGCTGCAGGTCGAACCAGTGTGCCGCCTGTGCCGCCGTAACGAAGTCCACCGAACCAGATTCGAGTGTCGTTTCCTCGGCCGTTCCTGCAACCGATACCAGTCGGTCGTAGGCGGCAAGTTCGCGATTGCCCATCTCGCGCATTTCTACATTGGGCTCAACCGCAATAACGGAATTTCCGTTTTCCAGAAGCAACCTGGCAAACAGTCCCGTACCCGATGCTATGTCGGCGACCGCGTGGCTAGGCTGGAGGCCGCACTCGCTACGCAACAGTTCGACCACCTCCGGCGGGTATCCTGGGCGGTAGCGAGCATAGTTGTCCACCCGATCAGAAAAGCGCGCGGTAGGCGACTTGCTCATCGCCATCAAGTGTAACCCTACGCCCGCGCCACTTTCACGCGATACAATCTTTGTTTCGCTTCGATTAAGCCAATAGTCAATACAAAAGGGGTTTCATGAAGGTTCTCTCAGGTGCCACATTGGTCTTTGTCCTGATCGCTTCCAGCCTGCAGGCATTTGATCGCACGCTCGATCGCGCAACCAAAGACCAGCCGGAAGGTCCCGTCATCAGCGGCTTTCGCGACGTCGCCGCCGAACAGGAAATCGAAAGGAAATTCATGGCCGTGCCCGATCCCAAGCTGGCCGAAGCGCATTTGCGGACCCTGACGCAAGCCCCGCACATCGCCGGTTCTCCCGAGGATAAAGCGACCGCCGACTACGTCGCCGGAAAATTCCGCGAAGCGGGCCTTGACACCACGATTGTCGAATACAAGGTGTGGTTCAACTATCCCAAGCAAATCCATGTCGACATGACCGCTCCTGCCGGCGTTGAAATGCACGGCCCCCACCCCGAGCACGTCGACGACGACCCGTTTCAAGACGATCCCCGCATCACACCTGCCTTTAACGGCATGTCTCCCTCCGGTGACGCCGAAGCCGATGTCGTCTACGCCAACTACGGCACTCCCGAGGATTTCGACAAACTCAAACAGATGAACGTTGACGTCCGCGGCAAGATCGTCATCGTACGCTATGGCCAGAATTTCCGTGGCGTGAAGGCATTCGTGGCGCAGGAGCGTGGAGCCGCAGGCGTCATCATTTATTCCGATCCGAAAGATGACGGCTACTATCGTGGCGACGCCTATCCCAAAGGGCCGTGGCGTCCGGCGAGCGGCGTGCAGCGCGGGTCCATCGGATTCATGTTCCAGTTTCCCGGGGACCCGACGACGCCTGGCATCGCTTCCACGCCATCGCTGGCGGATTCCAAGCGCATTTCCCCGGCTGATTCTGCGCAACTGCCGCGAATTCCCGTCACGCCGCTTTCTTACGCCGATGCTTCGCCGATCCTTGAGCATCTCGGCGGGCCGCCTTCGCCGCGCGAGTGGCAGGGCGCGTTGCCCTTTACTTATCACGTTGGTCCGGGGCCTGCGAAAGTCAAGATGCATCTGGAGCAGAACTACCAGTTCCGCACCATCTGGGATGTGATCGGCAAAGTTCCGGGCGCTTCGTCGCCCAACGAGTGGGTCGTCGCGGGCAATCATCGCGATGCGTGGGTCTATGGAGCCGTCGATCCCAACAGCGGCACGGCCGCGCTGCTCGAGACTGTGCACGGCATCGGCGAGTTGCTGAAGTCCGGCTGGAAGCCAAAGCGCACGATCGTGTTCGGAAGCTGGGACGCCGAAGAGGAAGGACTGATCGGCTCTACCGAATGGGGCGAAGATCATGTCGAGGATCTGTCCAACGCTGCCGCGTACTTCAACATGGATGTCGCGGTCTCGGGCAAGAAGTTCGGCGCATCGGCCGTGCCGAGCCTGAAGGAATTTATCCGCGAGATCACGAAGGCCGTGCCTTCGCCGCAAGGCGGAACTGTCTACGATGCGTGGAAGAAGGCGAACCAACCGAAGGAAGGCTCGTCCCATGCGCAAGAGAGCAGTGGCAGCAGTTCCCGCATGCCGGTTTCCGGACTGCACAGCGATGTCCCTGTCGGCGATCTCGGCAGCGGATCCGACTACTCAGTTTTTCTCCAGCATCTGGGCGTGCCCTCCACCGATATCGGTTCCACCGGGGAGTATGGGGTGTATCACTCCGCCTTCGATAATTTTTCCTGGTTCAAGAAATTCGGCGATCCCGACTTCCTCTACGAGCAGCAAATGGCGCGCGTTTACGGACTGGAAGTCCTGCGCATGGCTGATGCCGACGTCCTTCCCTATAACTATGAAGACTACGCCAAGGAAATCCTGATCTATCTCGACGCGGCCAAAAGCAAAGCGCAAGAAAAATTCGGCGACAAGGCTCCTGACTTCGCCGCGGCCATCGATGGTGCGCGCCACCTGCAGCAGGCGGGCGCCAAGATCCTGCAAAAGCAACGGAAAATCCCTCAAGATACGGCCCGAATCAATGCTAAACTTCGGGATGCTGAAAGGGCGCTGCTGATTCCAGAGGGACTGCCCAACCGCCCGTGGTATCACCACGCGATTTACGCGCCCGGCCAAGACACTGGCTACGCAGCGGTGGTCATTCCTGGAGTCAACGAAGCGATTGATCGCGGCGACCTTGGCCGCGCCGAGGAACAGATCGCTGTTCTGGCGGCCGCGTTGAATCGCGCGCTTATCGTTCTCGACCAGTATCGCTAGTCGGCCTGCCAGGGGTGGCAGCCGAAATCGCACGCTGAAATGACATTGGCTCAAAGCTATGGCATTGGCACGGATCATTTCGCATTCTGTCGAGTGTTCGCAAGAACTCGCGGCCAGTCTGGAGGAGCGCGGATACGCCATAGAAATCGTGTCTCCCGATGCCATCCCCGGCCACGCCGCCGATCTGGAATTGCGTGTCGAGACCAGTCCCGACAATGTATTAACGGCGAGAGTGCAGACCCACAACGGTCTCCGCTCCGCTGCGCTCGATTTTGTCCACTATTTGAACCCGCCCATGCCGGACTTCCGGCGCAGGTTCCCTGAAGCTCTCGAGTTGTCTCCAGTTCGTCAACCCTTTGTTGCCTCCAGCCTCCAGCCAGCCGCCGTCGCAACAGAGCAAGCCGCTCCACCCGAGCAAGCGCCAGCCCCCCCCTGCCTTGTGCCCGCAGCACCGGTCGTTCTCGCCGATGCCACACCCGCGATTTCGACGCCCTCCGCTGATTTCAGCTTCCCACCCGTCGCCGTCGAAAGTGCGCAAGCGACCCCACCCGAGCAAGTACCGGAACTCGCCCGCCGTTTTTGGCCAGCGGTCAAAGTCATCATCTCCAGGCTCAACGCCAAGCCCCGGTCCGTGTCAACCTGGGAGCCGAAGCGAGTTCCTCGGCCGGAACGGTGGATGCGGCGTTTTGCCGTAGCCGCAGCCGCTCTGGTGCTGGCGGCTTCGCTTCTGAGCTTGGGCAAAATGCGCCCGAGCGATGCTGGCGTCGTTTCCAAAAGCCAGGATCCCGGTCACGTCCCGCAGACGCAAGCCAGTCAGGTCCAAGCTGGCCACCCGCGAACCGGTCCGGCGCAAACGGATCGGTTGCAAACTGGGGACGACGACAGCAGGCTTTCCGCTTATCTAAATATGGCGGCCGATCCGCCGCTAGCCACATCGGGGATTGACCATTCGGTCGTCTCGGCCGTTGAGACCGGCAAGCTCAAAGGGAAAAAAAGCCCCGCGTCCAGAATCTCCGTGGCGTCGTCGGTCAAATCCGCAACCCTTAAGCCCCGCCGCTACCCGCGCACTCACCGAACCGATTTGGTCGCGCCCAACACAATTACCTATTTTGATAGGCCCGGCGCCAAGCCGACTGTGGTCAAGCCAGCGCAGCTGCGTCCCGCGCCTTCGCAGAAGCATGGCAGGGTGGTCGCGGCCGGCTCGGTGACCGCACTGAATGTCAAGGCCGCCCCCAAAGCAGGACCCGACAAATAGCGACATTCGATTGTGCCAGTCCCCAGCCCAATGTTCGCCAATCCAATGTTCCCGAGTGCAATGAACGCTCAGAGCGCCATCCTGCATGTCCTTCACGATCTGCCCACGGCAGCGACGGCGACCTTCCTAGCGCTGTTTCCCATTGTCAATCCCTTCGGCGGCATTCCACTCTTCTTCAGCTTGACCTCCGACTTTACTCCCTCCGAGCGGCGGAATACCGCGCTCAAGACCGCCTTCTACGTGATTGCCATCCTCGTCGTCTTCATGCTCTTTGGCCGCTTTGTCCTGAGCTTTTTCGGAATTTCACTGCCCGTGCTGAAGATTGCCGGCGGCCTGATCGTGGCCAACACCGCGTGGGGCATGGTGACCGGTTCCAGCCGTATCACGCACGAGGAATCGAGCGAAGCGCTCACTAAAGAAGATATTTCCCTCACCCCGATGGCCATGCCGATGCTCTCGGGTCCCGGTTCGATCGGCGTAGTCATGGGCCTGGCCGCGCACGCCGACAATCTCCTGGCCTACGTAGGAATGATTCTCGGCATTCTCTCGATCGGCGTCACCGTGTATCTGTTTCTTCATCTCGGAGGTCCGCTGGTAAAACGCCTGGGCCCCGGAGCCGTAGGCGCCATCGCCCGCATCTTCGGATTTCTGATCCTCGCCATCGCCGTGCAGTTAGTGTGGGACGGCGTCGCCGACTTCAGAGGGTGACGGCTTCAGCGCTACCTAATCTGGGTACCGCCCCCCCACCCCCCCCTCCCCCCCTCCTACCCGGTCTATTGGAATCAAGACTTTAGCGCACTTTCATTTGCAAAGTCTTGAACCCAAAAGTCTTATTGGCAAAGTATTCGGAAATAAGGAGTTAGTAGAGATCCTTCGCTGCGCTCAGGGTTTCGGCAGCGGGCTCCCGCTTCGCTCACGCCCGCTAATCGCCTCAAATTGTCAAAGAGCACTGAAGATGGTTTTGGGGCCCGGTTGCATACTCTTCGGACGAGCACACTCTCACCTTGCCCCAAATCAGAAGATCATCCTCACATAGGGCGAGGCCGGAAGTCTGTGACGCGGGCACTTGACATGTTGGGGGTGAAGGAAGGGGGCAAGGTATTCGCCAGACCGGATGGTCGTTGCTCTATAGGCGGACAAGAATGTATGTACAGAATAATCTTTGAAATACCGATCTGTACGTACAAGCTCTGTAGATAGAAGAAGCAAAAGAAATTAGCCGATTTCTGGGGGTGAAAAGGGGGCTTGACAACGTGTGCTATGGGGCCCTGGCAAGGGCGGGCCGTCTGCCCTCAACCACGTTCCGGACGCAGTTCGGACTTTGGCGGTTTCCGGGCCCCATGACGAACGTGAAGAACCGCGATTACGCGTTTTGCTTCGCGGACGCGGTAATAGACGAGGTACGGGCTGTGCACTACTTTACGGACGGAGGGCCGCTTTCGAACCACACCGCCCATGCGGGGGAATCGAGCTAGTAGTTCAACGTGCGCAATCAGGGAGTTGCCAAAGCGTGAGGCGGCCTGCACGTCATCCTTGGCGATGTGGCCGATGATTTCGGCGAGATCGTTCAGCGCCCTTTGCGTGTAGAGGAGGCGGTAGTCCACTTGGGTAAGAGACGTCGTACTTCTTCCGCTGGTACCGTGCGGCCGGCCTCAGCGTCCCGCATTCCTTCGTCAATGGCGGCGAGGGTTTCCGCGTCCTCATCATCGACGACGGGAGCGGGGTTTTCTAAGTCGAATTTTTTCGGCTTCGCCATGCGGCTATCGTAGCACGAACAGCCCGCCCAAGCGGAGGTGGACGGGGCACTACAGTTACTGCCATCGCGTGGCTTGGTACAAGATGGGTTCTTTCAGGTGATCCTCAGAGATCCCGAGATCGATGAGCATCACGCATCGCAGGAATGCATGTAGACGCTTGTTTAGAAGAAAGAGCTCCTTATTGCTTTTCGCCACGAGAGTTCCCTTCGGGTTGCCGAGGTGAGTGTAGTAGTCACGTGTTTGTATCACTTTGTTTGTAAACTCTGCTCGGTCCCCCACTAATTTGTGTGCGAGGTCTGAGCTGATCATGTCATAGGTCTGTTTAATAAGTTGGTCCACCTTTGCCCGTCTTGGGCGTTTTCCACCAAAACGTATGCGGCCGAACCCCTCAAGCGTTTGCGCCAGCGTCAAGAACTCCGTTTCGGTAAAGATGTTACTCTTCCGCATCATGCTCAGCATGTTGAGTTCAACGAGCTGCTGATCGCGAGGTACAGCGAGCCACTTCATTAGCGCGCCGGCAGCGCTCTGCAACGGACACCGCACGCAAGTCTGAAGATTAACCTTTTCTTTGCGGAGGCGCATCTTTTGAACAACCCAACCGTCATCGTCACGCTGAAAGAGCTGCACGTGTTTCAGGCCAACCGACGTTCCGAGAAACAGGGTAAAGAAGTTCTCAAAGCGAAAAGCAAGTGAGGTGAACCAATCGACCGACTGAGGGCGATTGGGGACGATCTTAATTCTTGGAACCGACTTAACAGACACTGCTTTCATCGGCCTGGTGCTTCCCGTTGCAAAAACTTGACACGTCACTTCGGCTTGAAGCTCATCGCTGGTAAATCGAAACACTTCCTTGGCTTGCCAGGGAACGACGTGGGTTGTGTTTTGCTCGGCTAACTGTGAACTCCAGGGCATAGGAAGTACTCGGTGGATCTTTGTGAAATAATACGCGGCGCCGTCTATGGACATTGCCTCCGACGATTCCAGGTGCAATCCCATTACAGTTCTCATCGCTCTGTAGAGCTTTCTCTTTACCTGTTGTCGGCTCGAGAAATCAGTGAGGCCTCCGCCATCCAGTATCACGGAATTGAGAAGTGTGCATCGTCTGTCTGTCGTGAGCCCACATATCGCGTTGACCTGTTGGAGGTCAATTGTGCTGGTCATTTCCAACATGCTTGCGCGCAGGGCTGCATCGTCAAGATCGGCGTAAATCGGCGAGGGTTGTATCTCGACTAGCCCTTTGCGGGACGATAGAGTACCCGTAAACTTCTTGTCCTCCTGACCAAGTATCCAAAATGCACCGATTGTCTAGAAGCTTTCATCCACGCGATACTTGCTCATAGACAAAATAATAACGCCACTAGATGCGGATTCTCCGAAGGGTGGCCCAGCTTGGTGCGTTCATCCGCGCTCGCGACGGTGCCCCTTCCAAGCTCCGCTTGGGCGGGGACGTTGGTGCTAGCATAACCGCATGGCGAAGCCGAAGAAGCTTGATCCGGAGAATCCCGCTCCTGTCGTCGATGATGAAAACGCGGAAACCACGGCCGGCCTCCACGCCTACCAGGACGCTCTGGTTCGCAAGGGACTGGAAGACATGCGGCGAGGCCGCGTTGTAAGCCATGAGGAAGTCGTAAGACGCCTCGCAGGGCGCGAAGCCCTTTAAGTATGTGTGCGAGAACTCCGACTTGGCAGGATTGGCATCCAAGTCTTTGACTTAACAAAGACCGGAGGGAGGGCGGTAGGGCGAGAAGTCTACGCTCCCGTGCTTCGGCTCATGGGCTTGTTGAGCTCGTCCGCTAGTGCTTCCGCTGCCATATGGATCACACGCAGGCCAGCCGCAACTTCTGCGTCGGTAGCATGTTCGGCAAGTCGGTCGCACATCGCTATGATAACGCTTAGTTTGTTGTTTACGACATGAGCCAATGCACATTCGCTAGCGCAAATGGGCGCTCTCTCCATGTATCAGAGCGTATAGCAGAACTGCGATGGAGTCTGATCGATATTGACCACCGGTTACGAAAAGCGGAATAGCAACGCAGTCATAGGACAGTGCCGGAATTCCCGCTAACTTGATTCCAACAGACCGGGGTGGTGGGTACTTCTTTGAGGCCAGTTCTAGCGCGAGCCGCTGGCTTCTTTCGCTGGGATGGGCTCTTTTGCCATGCAGCGGCCGACCAGTTCGGCGCAGGACTCGATGAACTTCTGCTCGGCGGCATCGAAGGTGTTGGCAAAATAGCTCTCGATGCACAACTCGGCGGCCAAGCGGTTCTTGACCACGCGGTCCTTAACAAAGATCGGCACCACGATGTTGGATTTCACCATGTCGGACCCGAGGTAGCGCGGATCGGCCGGAACGTCGTTAACGACTACGGTCTTTCCGGTGGAAGCTGCTGCTCCGCACAAACCCTGATCGAGCGTGATGCGCGGAGTGGGCTGAAAGCTGCCCGCGTAAGGGCCTACTACCAGCGCGTCGAAATGGGGCGGCTCCATCAGGTAGAAGCCAACCCAGTTGTAGCGCGTTCTTTCTTCGTGAAGGCGATTGGCAATGTGCTGCAGCAGAGGCTTCACACCGTTGTGGGAACGGCTTGATGCCTCGAATTCTTGCAACAGCTGTTCGTGCTTGGACATTGGATTCGGAATCGTTGGTGGTGCCAGTCCGCCTCCCGCAGGGGCTAAAGCCCGCAGTTTAGCGGGTCTTAACGGCGCGGCCGAAGCCGCGCCCTTTCGAAGCTGTTTCCAGCGGCGCCGTTGAAGCAGCGCCCTTTCAAACCCGAGTTACTTGATCGTAACCAGTTTCTCGACGAGTCCAGAGTAGTCTTTTTTCTCCAGACCGTGGACTTCTTTGTTGTACTCGTCAACTTTGCTCGAGTAATTCATGGAGCAAAATTTTGGGCCGCACATGGAGCAGAAGGCTGCGGTCTTGTAGCCCTCTTCGGGCAAGGTTTCATCGTGCATGGAGCGCGCGGTTTCGGGGTCGAGCGAGAGTTCGAACTGTTTCTCCCAGTCGAACTTGTAGCGCGCATAGCTGAGCGCGTCGTCGCGGTCGCGGGCTCCGGGACGATGGCGGGCAACGTCGGCCGCGTGCGCGGCGATCTTGTAGGCGATGATTCCGTCTTTCACGTCTTTTTCGTTGGGCAGGCCGAGATGCTCTTTGGGCGTGACGTAGCAGAGCATCGAGGCTCCATACCAGCCGATCATCGCGGCTCCGATGGCCGAGGTGATGTGATCGTAGCCGGGAGCGATGTCGGTAACGAGCGGGCCTAGCGTGTAGAACGGAGCCTCGTAGCAGAGCTCGTTTTCTTTCTCCACCTGCTCTTTGATTTTGTCGAGCGGAATGTGGCCGGGGCCTTCGATCATGGTTTGCACGTCATGCTGCCAGGCGATTTTCGTCAGCTCGCCGAGAGTTTTGAGTTCGGCGAATTGGGCTTCATCGCTGGCGTCAGCGAGGCAGCCGGGACGCAGGCCGTCTCCGAGCGAGTAGCTGACGTCGTACTTCTTCATGATTGTGCAGATGTCGTCGAAGCACTCGTAGAGGAAGTTCTGCTTGTGGTGATGAGCCATCCACTGAGCCAGGATCGCGCCGCCGCGGCTGACGATGCCGGTGATGCGCCTGGAAACCATGGGCAGATACTGGATGAGCACGCCGGCGTGAATGGTCATGTAGTCGACGCCCTGCTGCGCTTGTTCTTCGATTACTTCGAGCATGACGCTGGCGTTGAGGTCTTCGACGCGCTTGACGCGCGAAATGGCTTCGTAGATGGGCACGGTGCCGATGGGCACAGGCGAGTGGCGCAGGATGGCTTCGCGGATTTCGTGAATTCCGCCGCCGGTGGAGAGATCCATGACGGTGTCGGCGCCGTAGTGGACCGAGGTGTGCAGCTTTTTAAGTTCCTCTTCCACGTTGGAGGTGACGGCCGAGTTGCCGATGTTGGCGTTGATTTTGCAAAGCGAGGCTACGCCGATCGCCATCGGCTCAAGCTCGGGATGGTTGATGTTGGCGGGAATGATCATGCGGCCGCGGGCAACTTCGTCGCGGACGAGTTCGGCGGTGATCTTCTCGCGGCGTGCGACCCACTGCATTTCCTCGGTGACGACGCCCCGGCGAGCGTAGTGCATCTGGGAGAAGTTGCCGTCTTCATTTTCGGCGCGGCGCTTGGCCAGCCACTCCGCCCGCGGCTTGAGAGCCAGGTTGAAACCGTCGCCGTTTGAGTCGTTTTCGGAGTTGCCATTCGAGCAGTTATTCGCGCCGTTTGCGGGGTTGCCGTTATCTGCGGACATAGGGATACCTACCATCCTTCACTGAATATAGGGAGAATTATACGCTGCGAAATGGGGCGAGCCTGACGGGCCGCCTCTGATTACGCACCAGACGCCGGCAAATGTCTGTGTGGCTAATGGCGAATCGCCAAGTGCTGAAGGATTGCTTTCTCAACCGCCGCTAGATCCGTCGCAGAAAGAATCCCCATCTTGCCGCGGAGCCTTTGCTTGGACACAGTTGAGACCTGGTCGGCTTTGGCTTTACTCTGCGCCTCATTATTGAGGGTGACCAAAGCTTCACCGGGATAAAGATTCGTTGTCCTGCTCGTGAAGGGAACCACAACCAGACGGTTTAAGGCCGCATTTGCAGCATTATTACTGACTATCAGAGCAGGGCGAGTTTTGCGAATTTCGCCGCCGACCGACGGATCAAACGATACCCACCAGACCTCACCCCTCCGAGGATACATCGCCAATTATTCCTTCCGACCATTCTTCGGCTTCGCGTTCCCCATCAACATCTCTGGCCATTGCCAGGTACCCCTCGAGCAGTCCGCCTGGTCCATTCATTTCAAGTTCCTCGATCCGATTCAAGACAGCTTCGCTGAGTTCGTCGGGGAGAATGAACCACGTCGCGTTGCCGCGGGATTGCGGATTGCCTACGCCAGGGCCTTCACCACCGTTCCAGCGAATGCCGATTCGATCTTGGCTCTCCCAGTTCACGCGCGCTACGGACCAGCCTCCGGGCCCTGAGTTGTAGAGGGTTTGGACGGAATGAACTATTCTGCGGGGGGCTAAAACGGTTGCTGGCTCAACGTAAGCCATACACGTAATCTCCTACGTATATTGTACATACGTTACGGAATTTAATCAATACGTAACGTCTTATGTATAATATCTTCGTATAAGGATAATTTTATCAATGTCTTGCCTGCCTTCGGCGTGTTCTGGATCACTTCCCGGTGTTATCCTCTTGGCTGGCGACAAATTCCCGATATCACTTAAAACCTGACTGTCCATTCTGATTTCCACTGGTTACTTGCTTAATATGAGGTAGGCAAAATACACCGCAAAGAGCCAAAGGAATATTCCAAGACCGCGAAGGAAGACGGGATACCAAGATTTCGATGCAAAGATTCTCTTTTTTACTTCGTTCCCGCTCGACCACTGCTCGATTCCTGAATATCAGAAACCAACCACATAGCCCGAAGCCGAGTATCGGGGTAATAAATCCGGCGATCGCCGCGACTGCCTGCATTACCTTCATTGCCTAAATTGTCCCACCACTTCAAATGAAGAGGCGAGCGTCGCAGAGTTACTGTTGTAACATCCCGACTGCACTTAGAATCCGAGCGGTTCTAGTTTCTGAGTGTCTTACCCGTCTTCAGCGTGTACTGGATTCTCTCCTGTGTTTTCTTTTCTCCGCAAAGCGACTTGAAGGCTTCGCGCTCCAGGTCGAGCACATACTGCTCGCTGATGGGCATGCCTGGCGTGACATTGCCGCCGCAGATGACTTCGGCGATTTTGGTGGCCAGCTTCAGTTCGTGATCGCTGATGAACTCGCTTTGGCGCATCATGTAGGCTCCCAGTTTGAGAGTGGCGAGAATGTTCTCGCCGGGAGCGGGAATGTCGGTGCGCATTACGGGAGGTTCGTAGCCGGCTTTGACGAGTTCGAGTGCGCGCGCCTTGGCGTCGCTCAGCACGCGCTCGCGGTTCATGGTGATGCGATCGGAGTTGGACAAGAAGCCGAGGCCGCGCGCTTCGTACGCTGAAGTCGCAACCTTTGCAGTGGCAACGGTTTCGAATGTTTTCTTCATTGCTTCCATCAGTTCAACCGAATCGCCGCGGCCGTCGGGACGAATCGAAGCCGCGCTGTCAACGGCCCGCAGCAACATTTCTTTGCAACCGCCGCCGCCCGGAAGCAGGCCGACTCCTACCTCGACCAGGCCCATGTAAAGTTCGGCGTGAGGCTGGCGCGCAGCTGCGTGCAAGGAAAGCTCGCAGCCTCCGCCTAACGTCAGGCCAAATGGCGCGCTGACGACGGGTTTTGGGGAAAATTTAATGGCCTGCGTCATTCCCTGGAATTGGCGGATGGCCATGTCGACCTCGTCCCATTCTTCTTCCTGGATCGACATGAGCAACAGCATCAGGTTGGCGCCGACGGAGAAATTCTGGGCGTCGTTGGTGATGACGAATGCGTCGAAGTTGTCGCCCGCGCCGCCCGGTTTCAGCGTTTGCAGAATGAGCGAGATGATGTCGGCGCCGAGGGCGTTCATCTTCGAGTGGAACTGGATGCAGCCTACGCCGTCGCCCAGGTCGATGAGCGAAGCGCCGGAATTTGTCTTCACTACGCTGTTGGATTTTTTCGCGACTTCGACCGACCAGACGCCATCAGCAACAGTTACCGGTTGCCAGTTGGCAGTCGCCAGATCAAAGTAAAGTTTGCCCGAGGCGGCTTTGGCGTCGTCGGCGTACCAGGATTTTTTGCCTGACGCGAGCAACTTCTCCACATTGGCGGCAACTGGGCGGCCTTCTTTTTTCATGCGATCAACGGTCGCTTCCACTCCCGCAGCATCCCAAAGCTCGAACGGCCCCAGTTCCCAGGCGAAACCCATGCGCATGGCGCGGTCGATTTCGACGATGGAGTCGGAGATCTCCGGGACGCGATTTGCCGAATAGGTCCACAGATCGGAGAGGGCGGTCCACAAAAATGTTGTAGCTTTGTCGGGCTTCTGCGATGCGCCGCCTGCTCCATCCAAGCCGAGCAGCATGCGCAGGCGCGGGGCCGTCTCCTCGACGTTTTTGGCCATCTCAAGCGCGGCAAACTTCGGCTTTTGCTGCGGACGGTATTCCAGAGTCTTCCAGTCCAGCGCCAGCCGCTGGTCGTCGCTGCCGCCAGCGGATTTCGCCTTCTTGTAAAAGCCGCCTTTGGTCTTGTCGCCGAGCCACTTTCGTTCGACCATCTGGCGGAAGAAGTCGGGGATCTGCAATTCGCTGCGTTCATCGCGCACGTTCTGAGTCATGTTCCCGACCACGTGGCCGAGAATGTCGAGCCCCACCAGGTCAATGGTTCGGAACGTCGCCGAGCGCGGCCAACCGACGGCTTGCCCGGTGAGCGCATCCACTTCTTCAATGCTCAGATCCAATTCCTGCATCAGGCGCATCACGTTGAGCACGGAAAAAGTTCCGATGCGGTTGCCGATGAAGTTCGGCGTGTCCTTGGCAAACACGACGCCTTTGCCGAGTTGCACGTCGCAAAAATGCGCAACCGCGTCAATCAACGCGCGATCGGACTGCGGCGTGGGAATCAGCTCGAGCAGCCGCATGTAGCGCGGAGGATTAAAGAAGTGGGTGCCGAACCACGAGCGGCGGAAATCATCCGAGAATCCCTCGGCTATCTTGGCCACCGGCAATCCGCTGGTGTTAGTCGTGACGATTGCGCCCGGCTTGCGAATCGCTTCCACTTTCTTCAGCAGGCTGCGCTTGATTTCCAGGTTTTCGATCACGGCTTCGATGATCCAGTCGACGTCGGCCAACTTCTTCAAATCGTCGTCAAAATTGCCGATTGTCACCAAACGTGAAAGCGATGCTTCAAAAAAGGCTGCGGGCTTCGATTTTCTAGCCCCGTCAAGTCCGGCGGCCGCGATCTTGTTACGCGTTGGGCCGTCCGCATCGGGCGGAACGATATCCAGCAGCAGGGAAGGCACGCCGGCATTTGCAAAATGCGCGGCAATTCGGGCGCCCATGGTGCCCGCGCCCAGAACGGCAACTTTATTGATCCGTTTCATGAAGGCACACTCCAATCCGTTAAGTAAGGACGCTTGCCAAAATAATCTACAAATCTTCTATGGCAGTTTATCTACCACCCAGTCGTTTTCGCCAGCGTTGACCAGAATTATCTCGGAGGGTCGACGGGACAAGGACCGGGACGACCCGGATTTGGCTGCCGCCGCGCCCGATCCCGCGGCTTCCCTCAAGCTCACCAGCACTACAGGAAAGCGATAGCGGCCGCGGGTGCGCCGCCCGGCGCCGATTTCAAAAGCGCGGTCCGTTGCGACCGAAAAAAATTGCTCCAGTGCGGCGGCGTTTTGCGAGTGCCGTATTCCGTCGCTCACGAGCACCATGCCGTCGTTGAGGTCTCCCGCCTGCCATGCGTGCAGGAAGCGATTGGCGGTGGCGAGGGCGACGACGTAGTCTGGGTCGGAGACACTGGCTGGTTTCTTGTGGGCTCGTCCCCAACCCGTTGCCGTGAGCAGGAAAACCGCGAGCACGAAAATCAGGACCGCAACTCGTATCTTCATGTAGGACGCTTGTCGCCGCCAAGGGTGCTGGCCGACGCGATCGCATGTTTGTCGTCTGATCCCGATCCTCCAATTCTGAGCCGGACGGACTTTGAGTACCGGCCTGTCCATTGTGCTCGGGCCACTGGTCAACTTCAAGTGCCGAGCTGTTTGTGGCATGGTCGGGGCTATGAAATAAGCCCGGGCACTTGTATCCTTGAGCCTGGCTTCCCGGCCTAAAGTGTGTGCGTGAGAACTGGTCCGTCCCTCCGGGACTTGATGGGCCGGCACTTCGTTCCAGCGCAAATCACGAAGACGAGTTCTCACTTACACACGAAAGACCCGGGTTTCATGCTTTACCCAAGCCAGTTAGAATGCTAGTATGCGCTGCTAGCGAAAGGAGACGCATGAGTTCGCCCTACGGGCTTCAGATCACAGAGAACTGTCTCATCTGCAAGCTGCGTCAGTCCGGCTTCTTTTGCGATCTCCCCAAGCCGTCCCTGGAATACCTGGAGAGGATCAAGTACGCCAGCGCATATCCGCAGGGGGCAGTCCTATTCGTGGAGGGGCAAGCGCCACGCGGCATTTATATCGTGTGCGCCGGCCGCGTAAAGCTGACCACGACTTCGCGCGATGGCAAGACGCTGATCTTACGAATTGCCCAGGCCGGTGAGGTGCTCGGCCTGCATGGCACAGTTTCCGGCAAGCCCTACGAACTCACGGCCGAAACGCTCCAGCCAAGCCAGCTCGATTTCGTCAAGCGCGACGATTTCCTGAAGTTCCTGCAAAGCCATGCCGATGCCTGCCTGAATGCCGCGCACCACTTGAGCCAGAATTGCCAGACCGCGTACGAAATGATCCGCTCGCTCGGCCTCTCTCATTCCGTGTCGGAGAAGCTGGCGCGCCTGCTGCTGGAGTGGGCGAGCGAAGGCGAACAAACCAAAGATGGCATTCGCATCAAGATTGCGCTGACGCACGAAGAGATTGCGCAACTGATTGGCACTTCGCGGGAAACCGTGACGCGCGTGCTGGGCGAATTTCGCGACAAGGAACTGGCTCAACTTCGCGGTTCCACGCTGTTGATTCGCAACAAAGGCGCGCTGGAACGGCTGATCGGCGCGTGAGCCAATCGCCATTCGGAGCTGGATCAGGTATCAGGTGTTAGGTCTCAGGGCCTCGATATTTTTCTGAGACCCGACGCCTAAGGCCTGCGACCTCAATCCCCGGTCTCTTCTTCGCGCTGCCCAGACTGAGAGAGTCCCGGCGAGGGTGGCCTAAATTCGGCCCCGGCGATACAGTTCCCTTCCAATAAGCTGGTTTATAATCAAAAATTACCTATTCGAGCTTGGAGTTACCTGAAGAAAACCTATGATTCGACAACTGCAAAATGCGGGCCCGACTCTGAAGTATATTCTCTACGGCCTGCTGCTCATCATCTGCGGCGGTATGGTGATCACGCTCATCCCCGGTGGTTTCGGCACCAGCCTCGGCATCGGCGGGCCGCGCGCCGGCGTTCTGGCCACGATCGGCGACCAGGAAGTTACCGCGCTCGAAGTGCAGCGCGAAGCGCGGGCCTTGATCCAGCGCCAGGGCGCGACCGCGCAGGCCAGCGCGCTCATGCCCTTTTTTGCCGGCCAGGCAGCGCAACAATTGATCAATGAAAAGGCGCTGGTCGCGGAAGCGCACCGCATAGGCCTGAATGCCAGCGACGAGGAATTGCGCGACGACCTCGAACACGGCCAGCTGGGCGTGGAGCTTTTTCCCGGCGGCAAGTTTGTCGGCCAGGAACAGTACGAAGATTTCGTGCAGCGGGTCGGCATGACCGTTCCCCAATTCGAGGGGCTTGAGAAGGAATACATTCTCATTCGCAAACTGCAGGCGTTAGTTTCTGGGGGCGCTCTTGTCTCCGATACCGACGTTCGCGATGAGTTCGAGCGCCGCAATACCAAAGTCAAGTTCGAGTACGCGGTGATCACCGAGGCCGACATCCTGAAAGGGCTGCACCCCACGGACGAAGAACTCAGGGCCTTTTATGATCGGAACAAGGCCACGTATAACAACTCCATTCCGGAAAAACGGCAAATCAAGTATGCGCTCATCGATTCCGCGAAAATTGGAGCCGCCATTCCGGTCACGGAGCAAGACCTGCAGGCTTATTACGACCAGCACCGTGACGAATACCGTGTTCCCGATCAAGTCAAGGTACGGCACATTCTGATCAAGACTCCGCTGCCCGGGCCCGACGGCAAGGAAGATGAAAAAGGCGTCGCCGAAGCGCGCGCCAAAGCCGAATCCGTTCTCAAGGAAGTCAAAGCGGGTGGTGACTTCGCCAAGCTGGCCGAGCAATATTCTGAAGATCCCGGCAGCGCCAAGAACGGGGGCGAACTGGGCTGGATTGGGCGTGGCCGTACGGTGCCGGAATTCGAAAAGGCCGCCTTCTCGCTCGCCAAAGGACAAACCAGCGACCTGATCAAGAGCAGCTATGGGTTCCACATCATTAACGTCGAAGACAAGCAGGAAGCTCACCTCAAGATGCTCGCTGAAGTCAAAAGCGAGATTCAGGAAAAAGTGAAGCAGCAGAAGGTTACTCTTGCCACCGAAGGGGCGGCCAATGGCTTGCTGAGCGCGGCCCGCACCGAGGGTTTCGATCACGCCGCTTCGTCCAAGGGGCAGTCCGTGGTGAGCACGGAATTCTTTGGCCGCAACGATGTCCTTCCCGGACTTGGGCCCAGCCCGCAATTGATGGACGCCGTGTTTAGCGCCTCCGACAAAACGCCGCCCGATAGCGTCCAGGTGCCGCAGGGCTATGTTGTTTATCAGGTGCTTGCGATCAAGCCTCCGGCGACGCCTACGTTCGAAGAGATTCGGCCCCGTGTCGGGACCGAATTCAAGAACCAGCGCGCCAGCATGCTGTTGCAGCAGAAAACGCGCGAACTCGCCGACCGCGCCAGGGCCGATCACGATTTGAAGAAAGCCGCCAAAGATCTGGGTGCGACGATCAAGACAAGCGATCTGGTTGCACCCGATGGCCAGGTTCCCGACATCGGCACCATGAGCGGCGCGGCCAGCGCGATTTTCGCGTTGAAGCCTGGCGAAATCAGCGGGCCGATCCCGGCGAGCGCCAATGGCGTGGTGGCACAACTTCTCGAAAAGCAGGCGCCCACCGATGCGGAATACGCTGCGAAGAAAGACGAGATCCGCCAGTCTCTTGCCGAAGCGAAGCAGAACGAACTGTTCGAGCTGTTCGTGAGTAACCTGCGCAAGGACATGGAAAAGTCGAACCGGATCAAGATCAATCAGGACGAGATGAAACGGCTGACGCGTCCGGGGACTGAAGAGGGCTCGTAGACCCGCGAGATTTTCGAACCGTGCACGTCGGAACAGATCTCAGCTCTTCCGCACGAGGTCTGGACGAAAAATGTTTTCCTGAAAGCTGAAAACTGAGAGCTGTTCTTGATGCCATTCTCGCGCGCCAGCGGAATTCTGCTTCATCCCACATCGCTCGCTTCGCGGGGCGGGATCGGCGATTTTGGCCCGGCCGCGTATGCGTTTGCCGACTTTCTTGCCTCCGCGCGCCAGGGTGTCTGGCAGGTTCTTCCCCTTGGCCCACTCGGATTCGGAAACTCACCTTATTCTTCGCCCTCCGCCTTTGCGGGCAATCCGCTGCTGATCAGCCTGGAGCGTCTTGCCGATCGCGGCTGGATCGACCACGCACGGGTCGAGGCGCTGCCCTCCGCCGCCGAAGCGGTGGACTACGCTGCCGTTTTCCACCAGAAGTTGCCTCTGCTTTTTGAAGCGGCCCACACCTTCCTGCGCGCCAGTTCGGCCCAGGCGCGCTCTCGGTACGAAAGTTTCGTCCGCCAGAACCACTGGTGGCTCGACGATTTCGTTCTCTTTGACGCGCTGCGCGCCCGCTTTCACCTCGAAAGCTGGAACCGGTGGCCCCGCGATTTGATTTACCGCGATCCTGCAACGCTTGAGAAAACGAGCGAGGAAATGCGCGACGAACTCGATGTTCGCAGCGCCGTGCAATTCTTTTTCTACGAACAGTGGCGTGCTCTGCGCTGCTACTGCGCGCAGCACTCCATCCGCGTGGCCGGCGATCTCGCGATCTTCGTCAACTTTGACAGCGCCGATGTCTGGACGCATCCCGATCTTTTCCGCCTTAACGCGGAACTTGAGCCCGAGGTCGTTGCCGGTGTGCCGTCCGACTTTTTCAGCAGGGAAGGCCAGCGCTGGGGCAACCCGCTCTATCGCTGGGAGGTGATGAAAGAGCGGGGCTATGCCTGGTGGATCGACCGCTTGCGCTGGGCTGCGAGCAACTTCGATTACATCCGTCTCGATCATTTCCGGGGTTTTTCGCAGTTCTGGGAAATTCCAGCGGGCGAGCCGACGGCCATTCACGGCCGCTGGGTCGACGGCCCGAAAGACGATTTGTTCGTAAAGGTTCGCGAAACCCTCGGCGGGCTGCCTTTCTTCGCCGAAGATCTTGGCTACATCACGCCCGATGTGCATGCGCTCCGCGAACGCCTGCAAATTCCGGGTATGGCCGTTTTGCAGTTTGGATTCGGCGACCCCGGTGCGCACATGCACCTGCCGCACACGTTTACTCGTGACAAAGTCGTCTACACGGGCACGCACGATAACGACACGCTGCGCGGCTGGTGGGCGTCAGGCGCAACCGACAAGGAGCGCGAGCATGTGGAGGCCTATCTCGGCCGCTGCGATGACGGCATCAACTGGGCGATGATTCGGGCGGCGCTGGATTCTCCTGCCAGCCTCTCGGTCATCCCGTTGCAGGACGTGCTCGGTTTGGGCAGCGAGGCGCGCATGAACGTGCCGAGCCTCAGTGGCGGCAACTGGCGTTGGCGTTTCCCTGCGGAGATGCTGCGTCCGGAGTTGGCCGCAAAGCTGGCGCTTCTTGTCGAGGTCTCTGACCGGCTGCCAGCGCCGATCGAGGCAACCGAGGAAGATTGGGCGGCGTGATTGTTGTATCCTCGCTGTTCGGAGAAATTCGCGGATTTTTCGGAGCGCCGCCTCGTGACCGACCCTATTATTCGTGCCCAGGCTGTCGAAAAGTTCTATCTGCAGCCCGATGGCAAGCGCATTGAAGTCATTGCGCCTGTCGACCTCGATGTCGAACCCGGCAAGATTATTGCCTTGCTCGGTCCGTCCGGATGCGGCAAGTCAACGCTGCTGCGTATACTTACTGGCCTCAGTAAGCCCTCCTCGGGCGAGGTGCTGTGGCACGGCCGTCCCATCGCCTCGCAAAACGTGGGCGTGGCTATTGTTTTTCAGAGTTTCGCGCTTTTTCCGTGGCTCACAGTCATCGACAATGTCGAGGCTCCGCTCGAAGCCCGCGGCATTCCCGCGCTCGAGCGGCACAAGCGCGCCTTGCGCATCCTTGACACGGTCGGCCTCGACGGCTTTGAAAGCGCCTATCCCAAAGAACTTTCCGGAGGCATGAAGCAACGCGTCGGGTTTGCCCGTGCTCTGGTCGTGGAGCCCGAAGTGCTTTTTATGGACGAGCCTTTTTCCGCGCTCGACGTCCTGACTGCTGAAAACCTGCGCAATGAGCTGCTCGAACTCTGGCTCAGCAAAAAGATGCCGACCAGCGCCATCTTTATCGTCACCCACAATATTGAGGAAGCGATTTTGCTCGCCGACCGCGTGATTGTGCTGGGCAGAAATCCGGCGCGCATCCGCGCCGATTTTTCCGTCGAACTGCCGCAACCCCGCGATCGCAAATCGCCACGCTTCGTCGAACTAGTCGATTACGTCTACAAAATCATGACGCAGCCCGACCTGGCGCTCGCCCTCCCGGGAGCGCACGCTACCCAGCAAAAGCCCGCCCGCCAAAAATACCAGATGTTGCCGCACGCCCGGGTCGGCGGCATCGCGGGGTTACTCGAACTGCTGCAAGACCGGGGCGGCAAGGAAGATCTCTACCGTCTGGCCGAAGACCTCATCATGGACGCCGAAGACTTGCTTCCCATCGTCGAAGCCTCCGCGCTGCTCGGTTTCGCCACGCTCAAGGAAGGGGACGCCGAAATCACGCCTGACGGCGTTCGATTTGCCGAGGCCGACATCCTCTCCCGAAAAACTCTTTTTCGCCATGCTGCGATTGGCCACGTCATGATCCTGCAGCAGATCGACAGCATCCTGCACGCCAAGACCGACCACTCTATTTCCGAAGAATTTTTCTACGACATTCTCGATGAGCATTTCAGTCAGGATGAGGTCGAACGGCAGTTTGAAACGGCCATGAACTGGGGGCGCTACGCGGAGATTTTCGACTTCGACCGCGAATCGCACCGCCTCATTCTGGCCGAACCGGTCTCCGAACCGCATGCGCCCACGGCCCCAGTGCAGCCTTGAAGGATCCAACGTTGAAGCGTGCAACCCGTCCCGAAAGACTCCGGCTTCGCACTCCGATGCGCTTCTGGACCATGCTGCCGCGCCCGAGCGCGGCCAGCCTGCCGGATGCCGTCATGTTCGCGGCTGGCCTCGCACTTTTTTATGGGATCGTCGAAGTGGGCCGCAACTGGCTCGGTCCTTACCGGCCGCAGGTTGAAATCAGCCGCAGCCTGTCCGCGCTCCCCGTATACGCCGGATACTCGCTGCTGCGCATCGCCTTTGCCTACGTGCTCAGCTTGATTTTCGCCATCGTCTACGGATACATTGCCGCCTACCGCCCGCGCGCCGAGCGTTTCATGATCCCGCTGCTCGACGTTCTGCAATCGATCCCGGTGCTCAGTTTTCTTCCCGGCGTCATGCTCGCTATGGCCGCTCTGTTTCCGGGACGCCAGCTCGGCGTCGAACTAGGCGCTGTCCTCCTCATCTTCACCGGGCAGGTGTGGAACATGGCTTTTAGCTTCTACGCCTCGCTCAAGAGCATTCCTCGCGAGATGCGCGAAGCCGCTACGATTTACCGCTTCAACTGGTGGCAGCGCTTCCTGCAGATTGAGTTGCCGTTCGCCACCATTGGTCTGGTCTGGAATTCCATGATGTCGGTTGCCGGCGCGTGGTTCTTCCTGATGGCTTGCGAGCAGTTCAGCGACTTCCGGTTGCCCGGCCTCGGCTCGTATCTGCAGAGCGCCGCCGATAACGGCGATACGCGCTCGATTCTCCTGGGCATCGCGACCATGATCACGGTTATCGTCGTCATGGATCAGCTTCTATGGCGGCCCGTTATCGCGTGGGCGGAGAAATTCAAGTTTGAACAGGTCGAGAGCACCAGCGCCCCAACTTCCTGGGTACTCGATTTTCTCCGCGGTTCTCGCGGCGTCGCGTACATTCGCAAGCGTGCCGTCCGTCCCCTGCGCGAACAACTCATTCATTTTTTTGCCCATCAGAATGAAACCCGCGTGCAGCCGGACTCGCAAAGCCCAGCGGCATTGTGGCTCTGGCGCGTCGTCGGCATGGCCGCTCTTGCAGGAATCGGCCACGCTCTCGTCCGTGTCGTACTGATCCTCACGGGCCTGGACCGCGCCGAATTTCATCAAATCGGTCTTGGTCTCGGCGCAACCTTTCTTCGCGTCAATGCCGCGCTCCTGCTGGGTGCACTCTGGACCATCCCCGCTGGTGTCGCCATCGGCTTCAACCCGCGCCTGGCGCGCATTGCGCAGCCGCTGGCGCAGATCGCCGCCTCGGTCCCGGCTACGGCGCTGTTTCCGGTCGTCCTCCTCATCCTTATTCGACTCGGCGGAGGACTCGGCGTCGGCTCCATCGTTTTGCTTCTCCTTGGCACGCAGTGGTACATCCTGTTCAACGTGATCGCCGGAGCCATGGCCATTCCCACCGACCTCAAAGAGGCCGCCAGTGTGTTCGGACTGCACGGCTGGGAGCGCTGGCAAAAACTGATCCTTCCTGGCATTTTTCCATTTCTCGTCACGGGCATGATCACCGCTTCCGGAGGCGCATGGAACGCCAGCATCGTGGCCGAGTATTTCCACTTTAAAGGCCGCACTTATTCCACGGTGGGAGTCGGCGCCATGATTTCCGCTGCCACCGACGCCAAGAACTTCAATCTGCTTCTCGCGGGCACCATCGCACTGGCTGCCGTCGTCGTCACCACCAACCGCTTGCTCTGGCGTCGCCTCTATCGGCTGGCTGAAACTCGGTTCAAGCTGGAGAGCTAAAGCCCGGTAGGTCACACTGACCCACTCACCAACCGGACCCACCTTATTTGAACCCGGCCGTGCAGCACTGATAGTCTTGCTGGCTATGGTCGAGGAGAACTATCGCCACCATTTCGACGACTACACGCGCATGGCCGAAGTCGCGATCTACGCCATTCTCGCCATTCTGCTCACCGTCACGGCCGTTGCCGCTCTCGCCGATGGCGCCATGTCCCTGTGGAGCGGCATCCGCACACTGTCCATGTCGGCGCAGGCCTTCGATGTTCTCGACCATCTTCTCTTTGTCCTGATGCTTGTGGAAATCCTGCATACGGTCAGCATTTCGATCCGCTCCCACATCCTTGTTACCGAGCCGTTTCTCGTCGTCGGCCTCATCGCGTCCATCCGGCGCGTGCTCGTTATTACGCTTGAGGCTTCCACCCTCACCAAAGGCGCTGCCTGGGCGGGGGAATCGGAGAGCATCTTCCGCGCGTCGATGATCGAGCTCGGCTTGCTCGGCCTGCTGATTCTGGTGCTGGTATTTTCGATCACGCTTCTGCGCCGATCGGCGGTGGGCCCGCAAGAGTCAGAAGCGAGAAGTTAGAGGACAGCAATTGGTTACACGCCGCGTGCGGGATGATCTCTGGCCGCCTTACGAGACAGCACGGAGAAAGTGGCAAGGGAACTGACAAGCGAGATGGAGTAGGCCCAAAAAACAAAGGACCCGCCGAAGCGGATCCCGAATCACGAGGAAACACACAACTGTTGCACTCAAAGCAGAGCTGGCTACGGACCGGAGTCTTCGCCAACCAGAGCGGGATTTACGCCCGGCTGATTTTGCGCCGCAAGGCTCCCGCCATGGCCAACAGGCCCGACCCCAGCAGTCCCAGCGTGCCTGGCTCCGGAGTCGAGTTGAGGGTCGTTCCGCCGAGGTGGACGCCGCCGGAGTGATCGATCTTCTCCTGGTTCCAGTAGGTGTAGATCGTCTGGGTCGTCGTTCCAGTGGCCATATGGCCGTTATAGAGCTGGCCCTTGAGACTGCCCGTCAGTTCGTACTCGTGGAAAAACTTGCTCGATGCGACCAGCGTCCAGTCGATCGGTCCCACGAAGTAACCGTTGAAGATCATCCCTTTATCGCCCTTCGCCGTGCCCCACTTGCCGGTCACGACAAAGCCCGAAACACCCTGGCCACCCGCAAATGTTCCGTTCCCGAAGACGGTGCCCCCGGGTTGCGCGGGAGTGAAAGCTCCCGTCCAGAAACTCACCGATCCCAACGCATGTCCCTTGCCCGCTTGCATTCCGTTGACGCTCTTCAGCTGCGATGCATGGGATGTTATGCCGCTATTCAGGATGATTACGGATCCAAACTGATTGGTAAGGTCGATGGTGTCCGCTCGAGCGGCGACCGGTAGCGCAACCACCAGAAGTGCGAGCAGCACGGTACACACAACTCGTCTCATTTGTTCCCTCCACAGAATAACGGGTGTTGCGAAATACTAGCCGGATTGGGCTAGTTACGCAATCACGAAAATTAGACGTTTTAATACTTTGTCCCAAGGCAGTCGGACGCCCGGGAGCCTGGCACTAAGACAAATCAGGGGGAATTTGCCAACCGTAGTGTGACATCTTATTTCTGTGGAAATCAAGTGAGCTGCGTCACGTCTCTCTGTGATAGATCCCGCAATGCTGAAGAGATAAGCTCCTTGTGTGTAATAGTTTGCGAACTTAATGCAAAGACACGGCAAATCGAGCTGCCGCAGGCACTTCGGTTGGCGTTCTCAGCGCCCGGTTTGGTATTGAGATCATAGTGTGGAGACCATCCTCGCTAAGGCACCCCTACGGCGGGTTCCCCTCCCTTTACTAAATCGACTCCTCCATTAGAATAGGGAGTTCCCGGAGGGCAGCAGTCGGTTTCCGTTCATCCGGGCCAACGCAAGGAGCTAAGTGCAATTATGCCCGCTACCGGAGAACTGATTCGCCTCATGAACTACGTCGACGACATTGCCGCCATTTTGCGGCGCGTCAACAGCTCGCTGCCTGCCGTGAGCGACGAGGAACGCACCCGACTCGCGGAATACATCCGCAAATCCGAGCCCAGCCTGCAAAGCGTGCTGACCGAACTCGACAAGGCAGGGAAATAGTGGCAGGGATCAAAACCGTTGCCGTCATCGGCGCCGGCATCATGGGACGAGGTATTGCCCACGCGGCGGCCATCGGCGGCTACCGCACCATCCTCGAAGATCTTCTTCCCAATACACTGCGCAAGGCGGAACTCGAAATCCGCGCCAACCTCGACAAAGCGGTGGAACTGGGCAAGGTCAATGCGGCTGATGCCAACGCGGCCTTCGCGCGCATCGAGTACGCGGGCTCGATCGACCAGGCTGCCCGCGAAGCGGACCTCGTCATCGAAGCCGTGCCCGAGGAGATGGAGTCGAAGATCGAGATCTTCACATTGCTCGACAAAATCTGCCGGCCCACGACCATCATCGCTTCCAACACTTCTTCGCTCAGCGTTACCGAGATCGCCAGCGTCACCTACCGCGCGAAGAAATGTGCCGGGATGCACTTCTTCAATCCGGTGCACAAAATGAAGTTGCTCGAAGTGGTGCGCGCGCTCGAAACCGATGCGGAAACGCTCGCCGCCGTCGTTGAAGTTGGCAAGCGCATGGGAAAAGAAGTGGTCGTGGTGAAGGAAGCACCCGGCTTCATCACCAGCCGCATTAACGCCATGATCGGCAACGAAGCCTTCTACATGTTGCAAGAGGGCGTGGCCAGCGCCGAGGACATCGACAAGGCGATGAAGATGGGCCTCAACCATCCCATGGGCCCGTTTGAACTTGTGGACATGGTCGGCCTCGACACGCGCCTGCACATCCTCGAATATCTGCACAAGACGCTGGGGGAAAAATTCCGCCCGTGCCCGCTGCTGGCGCAATACGTGAAAGCCGGACGGCTCGGCCGAAAATCGGGCCGGGGCGTCTTCGAGTATCCCGACGCGGGCAACGCAACTACCCCTCGTTGACGTCAGAAGGAGGGAATGGGAGAATGCCCCTCCATGAAGCCATCCAGCCTGTTTTTTGCCGTTTTCCTCATCGTTGCCGCTAGCGGATGTTTCTGCTTTGCCGCGGATGACCAACTGCTGCCGCGGTCGGGCGTTGAAGGCTTCGTCTTCTGCCCGGTATCCGCCAACGACCAGCCGGTGCCCCTCTATGTGGGGTATTGCAAGAAGCGCCAGGTTGGCACGCTCAACTGCGGCGAAAAGGTGGAGGTGCTGGCCCGGCAAGATGACATGCTGAGAATTTCATCGGGCGAGAGGGGCCCGCATGGCGTGATGCGCACGAACCTGGTTCCCGCTTCCGCCATTTCACGGCAGGCGGATAAATTTGTTCCTTTCGATAACCAGTCAGGGGTGCCCGAGCGCTCGCCGGACTGTTCGCAAATGCGGGCCAGGGAAAATGCGCCGGACGGATTCGTGTTCTGTTCCGGCGGCCATGACTCGGCGCCCGTGTATCACAGTGCCTGCCAGAGCCGCGCGTCCGATAGCGTGGCCTGCGGAGAAAAGGTCGGCGTGCTCACCCGCGCTGGCGATATGCTGCAGGTTACGGTTCCTCCGCATGGCTTCCCGCGGTACATGGAGGCCGCGGCGGTTTCGCAGCAGGCCGGCAAGTTCGTTCCTTTCGACGACGCTTCTGGCATAGAGGATAAGGGCGCGGTCGATTGCGCGCACCCCGGCGCGACTTTCGGGACAGGCGGCGGGGTTTTCACAGGGAGGGGACCCGAGCGTAATGTGACGATGCCGCGCGCGATTTCGTCGCCAAGTCCCGAATACAGTGAGGAAGCCCGCAGAAAGAAAATCCAGGGCGTGATCGTTTTGACGGTGACAGTGAATGCCGACGGAACGACCGGCAAGATTAAGATCGAAAAGGGACTTGGATACGGGCTCGATGAAAAGGCTGTGGAGGCCGTGAGCCGTTGGAAGTTCAGCCCGGCGCTCAAAGACGGTGAACCGATCGAGAAGGAGATTAACGTCGAGGTCGGCTTCCATCTGAACTGAACAACCTGTGCTCATCAACCAAGCCAGCCGGAGGGCCGTTGGCAGGTAGTTGTCGGAAAGAAGCTTGAAGCGATCCGTGCAGCTACACGATACAACTTTCCCGTGCGCGACATCGACGGCATGCTAGAGGAGATGGAGAGAGGCAAATAGCAAGACGCGACTTCAGCCTCTCGCCGCTCCGCCGGTTGGTTTGCCGATAGCGTCCGCCAGAACCAGCGTGGTTCCGCTCAAGGCTAAAATATCAACGAAATTGTTTAGCCCGCTGTCTATGTCGGAAGGGTTGGCGGCTATCATGAAGAGGTAAACAAAAACACCTAGAAGCAGAACCACAATCGCCAGACATGTTGCCGCCAAGCGTACCTTTTTATTCACGACAACACACGCGCCGCAAGCGATGAGAGCCGCGCCCGTAAGATAGGCCCAGAAAAGGCGCCCGGGAATCCATGCCGGCGTTATTGCTTCCATGGGAATGCCAGGCGCTAAGGTGGGATGCAGAAAATGGTCCACGCCGAATACTATCGCCGGTATCCCCATGAAAAATCGGCAGAGAGTTACCATGCCTGGCGCGCCTTCCGCAGGCAACCTCTTCGACTGGGCTACGGCCACCGCAAAAGCTCCGCCGCTGAAGGCGAGATCTCTCAGGGCGATGATCCAAAACAAAAGAGCGCCATGCGTCGCCACTATGTTGGGGATATGCATTAAAACGACGAAAAGCAGAAACATCCATCCCAAAAGTGTGGCCGCCAGCCGTGCCTGTATCTCGAGGATGATGCTCAGCGCTGCGGCAATAATCGCAGTGCCCACCAGGTAGACCCAAAATAAGTGCCACGGCATCCAGTGCGGAACGATACTCGCGACCAACTTTGTATTGGTGAAATGCTGGGTGGCGAATACTCCCATCGGGAGGGCATAGAACAAGCGCCCGAAGGGCACGGTTTTGTCGAGCCCGTGTTTTTGCGGCAGGTCGTCCTTGATAATTTTTGTTAGCCCAATTACCAAGAAAATGGCGGCACTAAAATAGGGCCAGAATACGTCCGCCCGGACGGGGTAGAGTGCAAGTGCGAAAGCAAGGCGAGTGTAGTGGAACAACTGGAAACTGCAAGTCAGCATATTCATTCCAGGATCACCGTTACACGACTCTGAATCGCCAAGGCCTTAAATGAAAAATTTTGGAGTTCAGTGCATCTTGCCAGATTCTTCGCTTACGCGTGTTTGGGCGGTGATCCAGTTTACTTCCCAGGTCTTGCCTCCATCGTCCGAAAACGATTGTTCAAAGTGAGGAGAACTCGTGTTCATGTTCGTCCAGACAAATCGAATCAAGACAACTTTGCCATTGATCGTATCCTGGGCGAAGAACTCGCCGCGTCCATTCTTGAATTCGCCGATCTGGGGCGGGTCCAGGATTCCAATCTTGCTGTTGGCCCAATAGAGACGCCACTGGTGGGACTGGGGATTGTACAGGCGCAGAGTCAGACCCTCGATGTGGCCGGTATCAGGGCTATCGAGTTCGATCGTGTCCATCTGAGAACGGCCATCCCAGATTTTGTAGCAGACACCAGTGCCATCAAACTCGGCCCAGGTAGTGGAACCCGTTAAGGGATGCAGCAGCTTCTTGAGGTGATATTTCCACGAACCAATGAGGGGATCAAAATCGTGCTGCCCGTCCCGCTGCGCGTTCATTTGTTGAGCGCCAGCTTTCGATGCGTCTGAATTCTGCTGTGCAAAACCTTGAGTGGGCTGAAAGATGAAAACCAGGCCGCACACTATGAGGTGAGCAAGAAGAGATTTGATGTTCAAAGGCGCCTCCATGAACGTCTCTTTCAATTCCATCGCGGACTGGCACGATCCCACGCGGCTGGCTGCGATACAAATCCGAAAAGGAGACGCAGGGTGCTGAGTCCTACGTCCCCTCCCAGTGCTACTAATTGATGTCCTGCTTAGCCTCCAGCTTTTTCACCAGTCCGTCGACGTAAGTCTTCTGATTGTCCGGAGCTCCGGCCAGCGCCAGCTTCATCTCTTTGGCGGCGTCATCGAATTTTCCTTGCGAGCAGTACATGCGCGCCAGGCCGGAATGCACGAACCACATATCGGGATGCTTCTGGGCGTTGTCGCGGAAAATGACAAACGCCTCATCGCTGCGCTTCTCGCCCTGCAAGCCGCGCGCATAAATGTGGAGTTGGAGCGGGGTAGCCATGCTGAGCGCTTTCTTCTCCGCCGCCATGGCGTCGTCCTTGCGGTTCATCGCCGTCAGCACCTTCGACTTGGTGATTTCGTTGTCGTAACGGTCTTCGTTCTCGATCGACTTGTTGGCGTAGATGAGCGCATCGTCGAGATCGACCTTTTCCGTGAGCAGGTAGTTCGCGGCATCGTCCCAGCCTTCCCAGGTGTATTGCCCTAACCCGCGCAGTTGTTTCTTCAGGCTGGCCTCAACCGCGGCGTGCACGTCCACTCCAACCCTGAACGGCACCGCGACTTTTTCCCACTCCAGCACGACCACAGCCGAATCGGGCTTCACGTCATCGAAGTCATAGGTGAGTGCCTCATGCATGTCCGCAGCATGCGGCTTCACGGTCACGCGCAAGGCGTCTTCAGCTTTGTTGTAGGTGAACGATCCCCACGAAGTCGAGTTCTTCGAAAAGACGATCGTCCATTCGTCGGCCGCCGGAATCATATGCAGGCCGTACGTGCCTCGGTCGAGCGCCTGTCCCTCGATGGTGACGGGATCGGTGAAAGTGATGGTAGTGTTCTCGTTGGCCCCGGACCGCCATACATCGCCGTAGGGAACCAGTCCGCCCCAAACCTTGCGTCCGCCCACCAGCGGCCGATGATAGTTGATGGTGATGTCGGTGATCCCGATGCGCTGCGTAATCAGAGCGTGCTGGCTCTGCCGGGGCAGGTCGAGAACAAATGATTGTGCCAGGCTCAAGCCCGAAAGGGCCGCCAGCAGCAGGCTGAACAGGAACACCCTCAACGGGCCTCGTAACATTCCTCTCACCATGGAAAACGCCTCCTTCGATGTGCGCTTGGCAACGCGCAACTCTCGTAAATTGTGTTGAATCGGGTCCACAGATCGTGGCCCACCCCTGGTCGGCATCTTAGACGTACGCCAAGCCACTTCGTGAGCATAACTAAATGCAATTCCGTGTCCTGGCTCCCTCCCCGGCTAACCAACCCGTTGCTTTTGCGCGTCTAACCGGCAAGGAAGGGTGTTTTTCCCGGAACCCAATCCACTCCTGTCTCGTATCAATAACAGACGGCAGCGGAGGCTTTTGCTCAACCGGCAAACTCGCTGCCGGCCACGCCCATGCGGATGCTTCTCGAAATCGTGCGCCAGTCGCTCTCCACGCTGTGGGCCCACAAGCTGCGCTCGTTCCTCACCATGTTCGGTATTGCCTGGGGCGTCGGCTCGCTGCTCCTGCTGGTCGGCCTCGGCGAGGGCTTTCGCAGCGGCCAGGATAAGCAACTCAAAAACCTCGGCCAGGACATTATGTTCACGTTCCCCGGCCGCGTCCCCGCCGTCGAAGGCAGCACGCAGTCGGGCCGTGCCTACCATTTCACCTATCAGGATTACCTCGCCATTCGCACCGAGGCGCTCTCGCTCAAGAACCTTTCCCCGGTGCTGAATCGCGAAGACATTCGCGCCGTCAGCGACTACGGTTCCACCAACGGCCAGGTCTTCGGGGTCGCGCCCGAATACAACCAGATTCGGAATGTGCCCGTCGGCCCCGGCCGCTGGTTCAACGACGAAGACAACACTGAGACCCGGCGCGTGGCTGTAGTCGGGTGGGAGCTGCTCAAAAACATGTTCCCGGGCGTGCCCGCCGTAGGCTCGACCATCCTGCTCAACGGCCTCAGCTTCGACGTGATCGGCGTGGTCAGCAAGGTTGGACAGGATGGCAACAACGGCACCAACGCGCGCATCTTCATCCCGATCGAAACTATGCGCAACCTGTTCCGCCTGAAAGATCAGAACAGCGAAGATGCGATCTCGTTCCTGAACTATCGCCCGATCACTCCGACCGGAGATCTCGAGGCAAAGCGCGAGGTCCACGAAATCATCGCGCGCCGCCACGGATTCGATCCCAAGCTCACCGACGCTTTCGACGATTGGGACACGATAGAAGACAATAAGCGCGTCAGCAAAATCTTCAACGCCATGGACTACTTTCTGGGCGTGGTTGGAGTTGTCACGCTCGGCCTGGGCGCCATCGGCATCATCAACATCATGCTGGTCTCCGTCACCGAGCGCACGCGCGAGATCGGACTGCGCAAAGCGCTCGGAGCCACGCACCGCGCCATCCTGACCCAGTTCTTCGTCGAAGGCGCGTTTCTGACTGCCCTGAGCGGAGGCATCGGCCTGGCCATCGCCACCGCGCTCGTTGCGGGTCTGGCTGCTTTGCCCGCGCCCGAAGGTTTCGATACGCCGCGCATCGTTCCGGCGTCGGCCGTAATTGCGATTCTGTCTTTAGCCGTCGCCGGCATCGCCGCCGGCCTATATCCGGCGCGCCAGGCCGCGCACCTGCCGCCGGTAGAAGCCCTGCGCCAGGAGTAAAAAGGAGATTGTGTAATCGGGTAATTTAGTAATTTGGTAATTAAAAATCGGATGCGATGCGATTTTCAAATTACTCAATTACAAATTACACAATTACCAAATTGATTTATGATCTTCGAACTCGCTCGCCAGGCCTACAACGCGCTCCGCCACAATCGCCGCCGCAGCATCCTCACCATGCTCGGCATGGCCTGGGGCATCGCCACGGTCGTGCTGCTTCTCGCCTACGGAGCCGGTTTCGAAAGCGCGCTCTGGCTCGCCTTCCGTTCCTGGGGCACCAACCTGGTTTTTGTCTTCCCGGGCCGCACCTCGCTGCAAGCCGGAGGGACCAAGGCCGGTAGCGAAATCAAGCTCACCGTCAACGATCTCGACTATCTCCAGGCCGAGGTCCCGCTGCTCAAACGAATGTCCCCTGAAGCCGCCAAGCAATCCACCGTCGCCTACGGAATCCGCAGTGGCAGCTATGGCGTAAGCGGCGTTTATCCCTACTATTCGCGCATGCGCCGCATGGATGTGCAGGACGGAACCTTCTTCACCGACCTCGACGAAAACACGCGCAGCCACGTCGCTGTGCTCGGATCGGATGTCAAGAAAAAGCTCTTCTCCGGTCAAAATGCTCTCGGTGAAAAAGTCCGCCTCGATGGCATTTCCTACGAAGTCATCGGAGTACTCAAGTACACGATCCAAAATGGCGACGAAAATATGAACGCCAAGGTTTACATCCCGTTCAGCGCCATGAGCGACCTAACTAACACTTACTATCTCAACGCCGTCGCCATGGAATATGAAGGCGACCACCAGAAAGTCGCCGACGCCGTTCGCCGCTCCATGGCCTTCCACCATGATTTCGACCCCAAGGACAAACGCGCCGTCTTCGTCTTCGACGTCTTTGCCGATCTCCTCGATCTGCGCGTGATCACGACCGGCATCAAGATTCTTCTCGGATTCATCGGACTGCTGACGCTTGGCATCGGCGGAGTCGGTTTGATGAACATCATGCTGGTGTCAGTTACGCAACGCACGCGCGAGATTGGCGTAGAGAAAGCTCTCGGCGCGCGCGGCTGGCATATCCTGGTGCAATTTCTCGCCGAAGCCCTCGTTATTACCGTGCTAGGCGGTCTCGCGGGTGTGATTCTCGCTTACGTCATCTCCTGGTCGGTCGGGTCGCTCACTCTTTGGAGCGCCTTCATTGAAAACGGGAAGGAAGGAGACATCCGCCTCACTATCGATGCCACCACCCTGATCGTTTCGACCGCTATCCTCGGCTTCGTCGGCGTAGTCAGCGGCATGCTCCCGGCCATCAAGGCTTCGCGCCTGAATCCGATCGAAGCCCTGCGGTATGAATAGAAGGTGTCAGGTCCAAGGTCGCAGGTCCAAGGTCTCAGGAAAATCGTTAACTGCGGGCGCTCCAGGTTTTCCTGAGAACTGACACCTGACACCTGAGACCTTCCTGCCTGTGCTATATTTCAGTCAAATTCAGGAGGCCCCCATGCGCCCACTTCCCGTCGCCTTGATTGGCTACTATCAGATTCTGCGAGGATTGATTTCCGGTCTATTCGGTTTGTCGATTCTCGCTTTCGGCGGTTTAACCGCCAAGCTCGCATCGTTGGCTGCCGAAGGCAATGCCATGCAGCGCTTTCTAAGCAGCTTCGGACACATCGCCGGTCTGATTGTCCTGGTTGCCGCCGCGCTTCACATTGCCGCCGGCTACGGAGTCCTCGAAATGCAGAATTGGGGACGCTGGCTGACGCTGCTCTTCTCGGCGGCTGGATTGGTGATTCTGCTGCCGTTTTTGCATGGATTCTTCCCCATGATCTTCGCCCTCATCAACGCGGCGATCATCATTTATCTCGTTCTGCCGGCGACTAAGCGAGCTTTCCGCGGCGAGGACAGCGACAAGCCCATACGCATGGCCGCCTGAGAGCTCGCGAAAAAACTCGGATTCGTAACAGGGTATCGCTTCAGCGATACCGCAAGTCCCAGGAATCAACTACCCCTTTCGGGGCTGGCCGTCGAATTTGCCACCGCCTGCTAACGGCCCCTCTCGGAGGCCGGTTTTCGCAAATCGAGAAGAGGCACCGCAACGGGTGTCAGAGGCGGGTGGGTTTTCGCGGACCCGCCCGCTCAGTACAATGTCCCGGTGGCCAACTCCCCGAAGCTCTCGAATGTCCTCGATCACTTGCGCCTCTACGACCACCCGCTGCTCGTCTTTTCCGCGCGCGAAACCAACGGCGTAATCGAGGTCCTGATCGATCTGAAAAACGCCGCCACGCCCGTGCACACCTACGTGTTCCCGATCCATGCCCGCGATCTCGACAGCCCGCAATTCGCCTGGCAGTTGCAGCGCCAGCTCTACGACGCCCTCCATGACTATTTCATTGAAATGTTCCTCCGCACTCCGCAGGACCGAGACGCAAAGACGAACCCTCCGCCATAAATGCTAGGAAGTTCTTCTATCTTATTGATTTATAAATATTTAGAGCTAAGTCCTTATTTCTCAAAGATCTGGCGGGAGCGATCCGCTAAATCTTTGAGTTTAAAGGACCGAGACCATAGGGGTCCCTCGATTGTCCCTCCGCCAACAGATCGAACTGGAAATTCGCGAGCGCGGTCCAATTCCTTTTTCCCGCTACATGGAGCTTTGCCTATATGACCCGATCGCTGGTTACTACTCGCGCAACAGCGAGCAATTTGGCAAAGCCGGAGACTTCTACACTTCCAGCGACGTTCACGCCGTTTTCGGTCGTCTCCTCGCCCGCCAATTCGAGGAGATGTGGCAAGCGCTCGACCGCCCGCAACGTCTGGAGATCCTGGAGCTTGGTCCAGGCCGTGGCCTTTTCGCCAGCGACGTCCTGGATTGGTCGCAAAAGAAATTCCCGGAGTTCTTCGCGGCGATGAACTACACGTTGCAAGAGTCGTCGCCTGCACTGCGAGCGAAGCTGGGTGAAACGCTGCATGAGCACATCTCGAGCGGCCGCGCAACCCTAGCCCGTGTGGCACAGACACTCTTGTCCGCGACCGATCCGGAGGAACGGCCGAGCGCCGCGATTCACCGCGCTTGCGAATCCGAAACGCCCGTCATCGTTTTCGCCAACGAATTCTTCGACGCTCTCCCAGTCGAAATCCTCAGCCCGCGCGGCAAGCTCCATCTCGCGTTCGAAGCCAGCCAGTTGACCGAAATCTGGTTGCCGCCAACAGCGGAGGAACTGGAGTTCCTCGATCGCTACAGCGTCCAAGCGGAAGCGCACGAGCGCATCGAGGTCCCACTAGCCGCGCAACGCTGGATGGCCGAGATTGCCACGGCCGTCCGACAGGGCTTCCTGCTGGTCATCGATTACGGCTACACGCGCAGCGAGCAGCTCGCAGGACGCCATCGCGGGACGCTCATGGCCTATCGTCAGCATTCCGCCAGTCCCAATCCATATCAGGCTCCTGGCGAGCAGGATCTGACCGCGCACGTAAACTTCACCGCCCTAACAGCAGCCGCGGAGCAAGCAGGCATGCTCCCGCAAAAGTTCGTCACGCAATCGCAGTTTCTGATGGGAATCGGCGAGCGCACACAATTCGCCGACGCCTTCGAGCAATGCCGCCTCCCGCAAGAACGGGCCAAAGTCGCCCTGCAACTCAAACATCTCGTCTCGCCCATCGGCATGGGAGAAACCTTCCAGGTGCTCCTAGCCAGCCGCGGAGTAGAACCCGACAGAACAGCCGCTCTAAGCGGCCTGCGCTTCGGTAGATAAGGTCCGATGCAAAGGCCGGGAGCCGAAGCTGAGGATCCACAATCCGACCGTACCCAAAAGTACCGTTCCCTAAAGTGCACCATTTTCGCTGCTATTTAACATTCCTGAAATATCTTTGCAGTAAACTACGCACTAAGTCGTTCGTATGGCCTCCGCTCGCTCATCCCGTTTCGCGTTGCCGCTGCAGGTGGCTGCTGTGTGCTACCGCAAGCAGAATTCGCATGCCGAATTCCTGCTCGTCAACACCAACGGCGGCAGCAAATGGACGTTCCCCAAAGGAGCCCCCGACACTCGCCTCTCCCACAGCCAGGCCGCCGAGCGCGAGGCCCGCGAAGAAGCTGGCGCGATTGGCGTGATCGAGGCGCGTCACTTCCACGTTTACATTCACTCGAAGGGCGTTTTCTGGCAGCCCAACGGCGTGCAGGAATACGCAGTCAAAGCTTTCCTGATGGATGTCCGCCAAACCCGCAAGCCGCACGAAGATTACCGCAATCCCACCTGGTTCGACGACGAAGAAGCCCGCGTAATCCTGGCCAAGGGCAGGGAAGTGAAGTATGCACGGGAACTGCAGACCGTGATTGAGCGCGCGCTGGAGCAACTGGGGACTGCCCGCATGGCCGCGGCGCGCTGAACTGCAATCCGCTTCTTGACAGGCTGTGTAACATAATGGCGGAGAGCCTCGTGAAGAACACAGCGAAACCCGCCTCGCCTGCTCCCGCCGAAAAACAACTAACCGAATTTATCTCCAAGTTCGAACCACCGATCGCGAAGCAAATACGCGCTGCGAGCCGTGTGCTGCGCCAGCTCTACCCAACCGCAAACGAGCTGGTCTACGACAATTACAACTTCTTCGTCATTGGATATTGCGCAACCGAGCGACCCTCCGATTGCTTGTTCTCCATAGCGGCTAACTCTAAGGGTGTCGGCTTGTCGTTCTACCACGGAGCAACGCTACCCGACCCGCACAAGATTCTCTTGGGCAGTGGCAACCAGAATCGCTTCATCCGTCTGGAGAGCATAGAAACGCTCTCCAGGCCGGAAGTCAAGGAACTCATGACCGCCGCCGTCGCGCAGGCGGATCCCCCCCTTCCCTCCAGCGGGCGCGGGCACCTCATCATCAGGTCTGTAGCAGCGAAGCAGAAGCCGCGACGTCTATCGGCGAAGCGCTAACTCGAATGTCAAAGCCAGAGCCTCCACAGACGAAATTCGTGAGACGATAAAAACAGCATGATTCAGCTCTCCGCCGCCGGCAAGCGCTACGGCCACAAACTCCTGTTCGAAGATGCCGACTGGCTGATCACGCCCGAGTCGCGCCTCGGCCTGGTCGGCGCGAACGGCACAGGCAAATCCACGGTGATGAAAATCCTGGCCGGGCTTGAAACGCTCGACTATGGCTCGATCTCGCGCACCAAGGGCATTTCGGCCGGCTATCTGCCGCAGGATGGACTCACGCTTTCCGGGCGATCCATCTTTGCCGAATGCATGTCGGTGTTCGATGACTTGCATGCCATCGAAAAAGAGATGGAGTCGCTCACCCACAGCATGTCGGAACTTGACCACACGGGCCAGGAATATGCCGACGTCGCCGACCGCTATCAGCGGCTGGAGCACGAGTTCCGCGCGCGCGACGGCTACACGCTCGAGGCTGAGGTGGGCAAGGTCCTGACCGGCCTCGGGTTCCATCGCGACGATTGGACTCGCCAGACCGAAGAATTCTCCGGGGGCTGGCAGATGCGCATTGCGCTGGCGAAACTGCTGCTGCAAAAGCCAAATCTGCTTCTGCTCGACGAGCCCACCAACCACCTCGATCTCGAAGCCCGCAACTGGCTCGAAGAATATCTCGCGAGCTATCCCTACGCCTATGTTCTGATCTCGCACGACCGCTATTTCCTTGATGTGACGGTCGACCGCATCGTCGAAATCTGGAACAAGAAGCTGCATTTCTACGCCGGCAATTACGATCAATACCTCGCCGCGAAAGCCGCCCGCAAAGAGCAGCTCGAATCCGCCTACAAGACGCAGCGCGAACGCATCGAGCAACTCGAAGTCTTCATCAACCGCTTCCGCTATACGGCGACCAAGGCCAAGCAGGTGCAAAGCCGGATCAAGGAACTTGAAAAGATGGAGCGGATCGAGGTTCCGGAAGAAGAGAAAGTTGTTCACTTCTCTTTCCCGCAGCCGAAGCCCAGCGGGCGCATTGTGGCGGAGTTTAAGGACGTCGCCAAGAGCTACGTAAAATCCCCACGTGTCGAAGACCGCGAGACCCTTCGGCAAGCTCAGGGCAGGCTGTTGGGCGCCCGGTCCCTGGAACACGAGGTCTTCGCCAATGTCAATTTCATGATCGAGCGCGGCGAGCGCATTGCGCTGGTCGGGGTCAACGGGGCAGGGAAGTCCACGCTGATCAAGCTGCTTGCCGCCACCGAGCCGCTGAGCGCTGGTGAATTCAAACTGGGCCACGAGGTCCATCCCGACTATTTCGCGCAGGATCAATACAAGGAACTCGATCCCGAAGCGCGCATCCTCGACGACCTGGGCGAACTTTCGCCGTCATCTACGCAGACGCAGCTGCGCAGCCTGCTCGGCTGCTTTCTTTTTTCCGGCGATGACGTGTTCAAGCGCATTGGCGTACTCTCCGGAGGCGAGCGCAACCGCTACGCGCTGCTCAAAATGCTGCTGCACCCGGCGAACTTTCTGCTGCTCGACGAACCCACCAACCACCTCGACCTGCGCGCCAAAGACGTTCTGCTGGAAGCGCTGACGAAATACACGGGGACGGTGGTGTTCGTCTCGCACGACCGGTATTTCATCGACAAGCTGGCCACACGCGTGTTCGAAATCGGCGGAGGCAAAGTCGAGCTTTATCCCGGAAATTACGAAGACTATCTCTGGCGCAAGCAGGGCGGAGCGGCGCGGCAGAATGAAGCCCTGCAGAACGAGTTAGTCGGCGAGTTATCAGCAGCGCGTATCCCAGCCAATCGCGCGATTTCAAGCCCCCCGGCACAAGAAGGAAAGCCAGTCGCCACGCCAACCAACGGCAACGCGCCAAAGTCCGAGCCCGCCGACTCCAGATTGAAGCGTCTGAACCCTATTAAGCGCGAGCAAATGAAAAACCGCCTACGGGAAGTGGAAGAAGAAATCACCCGCACCGAAGCCGCCATCGCCCTCTGCGAATCTCAACTCCAAGTTTTCGTCGGCGCCGATGAAACCCAGCGGCAGACACACGAACTTGCCGCCAGGAAGACCGATCTGCGGAGCTTGATGACGGAATGGGAGGAACTCTCGACCATGCTCGAAACTTTGGAGTAGATGGATGGGTACGGTCAATGGTAAGATCTTTTTGCGGTAAATACCCGGGCAAACGGATCTACTCCCTCCTCAATTCCGTCGCCCGTAAAGCACTCGATACTAAGGGGTTAGGAGCCACCGTTCCGAGGAGGTAAATCCCGGAAAACGCTATGGTTGAAAGCCAATCAACAGGTCACTCCAGACCGCGTAGCACCCGGTCTCGTGCCCCAGTGTTTGTACTCGGCTCCCACCGATCTGGCACTAAGCTGCTTTACTACTCCCTGCTTTCGGCCGGAGGATTCGCCGTCTTCCCCGAGGAAAGCGCTGTGTACACAGTGCTGGCACGGCACTTCGGGGATCTCGCGGTGCGTGGCAATCGCCGCAAAATGCTCGATGCCTATTGCAACAGTGCGATGTTTCTTGTGACTGGGCTGGATCCCAAGGAGTTTGAGCAACGTGTAATGGAAGAATGCAGCAATGCCGGGGACTTGCTCCGCATCCAGATGGAAATGATGGCGAGCAAGCAAGGCGTCGAGCGGTGGGCCGAATCTACGCCGAAGCACCTGCTCTCGCTTCCGCTGATCAAGAGCCAGATTCCCGATGCCCTGGTGGTACACATTATTCGCGACGGGCGCGACGCCACGGCTTCGTTGTATCGCTCCAATCGTTATCGTCCGCTGCCGTGGGACAAGAGCCGCCACTACCTAGCGTGCGCCATGTTTTGGCGATACCTGGTGGGGAAGGGCCGGGAGTACGGCCGCGCGATGGGTCCCGATTACATGGAAGTGCGGTATGAGGAGATGGTGCAGAATCCGCGCGAAACGCTGGCGCGAGTTGGGAAATTCATCGATCAGGATCTGGACTACGACCGCATCCAACGAGTTGCGCTGGGATCGGTGCAGCACCCGAATTCTTCATTCCAGCGCGACAGCAAGGAAGCTGGAGCGAGCACGATGGGCCGCTGGAAGCGCGTGTTCACGCCGGAACAGGTGCGCAATGTTGAGTGGTGCATTGGCGACCTGCTGGTTGAGACGGGCTATAAGCTGGAAACACCGGCCGCAGAGTTGCGGGCGCCATTGTCGGTGCGCTTCATGAATTTTCTGTACCCTTTGTATCTGAAGTCCAGACAGTGGCTGAAATGGCATACCCCGGTCGCCCGCCTCGAGGACCGAAGAGGGATGACTGTGGCACCGGCTGCGAGCAGCGCCGATGGTGCGAGCCAAACCCAAAAAGCCACGGTGCGTTAACTCACGCAGCCCATCGCCAATGAAAATGAACTCGTCGGAGAGTTGGCGGCTCATTCGGCTGCGACCCCACCAGAATTACCGCCGACGAGAATCCATGACGGAAGAATTAGAGGCACGAGACGCGAGGATGTTTAAAGCTGGCTGCCGCTCTTCTCACGCCGTCGCCGCGCGTCCGATCGGTTCGGCCCGGCGCACGCGGACTTTCACTTCAACACGCGACCCCAACCGGTTGATGATGGACATAAGGCGGTCAACCGTGAACCGTCCCAGGTCCGCGTTGCGGATGCGGGAGAAGTCGGCGGCCGCGATGCCGGTGCGTGCGTGGGCTGCGCGCACGGTGATGCGCTCCCGGTCGAGGGCCTTGATGATTTCGGCTGCGAGGATCGCTTTGAATTGCTCGACATCTGCGTTCCTATGCCCCAGATCGCGAAACACATTCCCGCTTCCGCGCACTACTTCCAGCTTTTCGCTCTTCATCGCAATATCTCCTTCAATCTCTTCAAACGGTCTTTAATTAGATCGATCTCGCGCTTCGGCGTCTTGACGCCCTGCGTCGATTTCTTTTGGAACGCATGGAGCACCCAGATTTCCTCGGCGAGTTTCACGGCGTAGACAACTCGAAATGCGTCGCCCCGGAACGGCAGTGCAATCTCGAACACACCCGAGCCCAAACCATGCATCGGCTTCGCGATATCGGCCTTCCCACCCTCGGCAGCAATCGTCAAGGCCGCCAGACATATCGACCTAGCTCCTTCCGGAAACGTCTCGAATTCCTTCAGGGCCGCCCTAATCCACGAGACGGGGCGCGTCTTTCGTGTCAATGGGCTGTCCGCCACTCTAATTTCCTCCCAGTAATGTTGTCATATATGACAACGACTGTCAAGACTGCTTGTTGGATAGTCCTGATGGCACCGCGGTATCGGGCGCAGAGAGGAGACGCAGCAAGCCGCGTCTCTACACAAGGATTGTTTTGGGTTCTTACTGAGAACCGACGACGGAGAACCGAGAACTGACGGCAGAGAACTTCCTACCCGCCCGCCTTCAGCTCCACCAGTACCTGGCGCGCGATTTCCTTCAGGGTCTCGAACACGCCCACGCCCTGGAAGGCGACGGCCTCAACCACCGGCTCGTTTTTTTTGCGCAGGTCCTTCGAGAGCGTATCCACCGGCAGAATATTCGGCAGGTCGCGTTTATTCAGCTGCAGCACATAGGGAATCTTGTTGAAGTCGTATCCATGTTCTTGCAGGTTGGTCATCAGGTTGTCGAGCGCCTCGACGTTGGCGTCCATGCGCTCTTGCTGCGAGTCGGCTACAAACACCACGCCATCCACCCCGCGCAGAATCAGCTTGCGGCTGGCGTCGTAGAAAACCTGCCCCGGCACCGTGTAGAGGTGAATTCGCGTCTTGAAACCGCGAACCGTTCCCAGATCAAGCGGCAGGAAGTCGAAGAACAAGGTCCGATCCGTCTCGGTGGCGAGCGAGATCATCTTGCCCTTCTGCTGTTCCGCTGTTTTTTGAAAAATGAACTGCAGATTGGTCGTCTTGCCGCCCAACCCGGCACCGTAGTAGACGATCTTGCAGTTAATCTCGCGTGCTGCGAAGTTGATGAAACTCAAAAGGCTTCCTCAAGAACTCCGGCGTAAAGCTCGCACCCGCCACTCACGCAAGGCGCGCCTTGCCGTTCAAAATCAACAATCTGCATTATTGGGACCTGCGGTTTTTATATCACACTGGAAGGTGCAGGCGCAGGTTACCCAGGTTACTAAGGAAAAGCGGGCTCAATCAGTTCCCGCTATCGGGCGATCCGCAAGCAGATGCAAAGACCTCATCGATCATTCGACGGCCGATCAGATCATCCGAACACCCGATGCGCCTACCTCGGCGCCGGCAGCGGATAGTACCCAACTTTCGCAACCACCTTTACATTGGGACGCCGCACCCGTACTTCGATTTCGCGGTATCCCCCGATGCCCTTGCTGCTGTAGCCCAGCGTGTACTGGTTGCGCGCATCGCCAATGGCTTGAGTGTAGGCGCGTTCGATCTCGGCGGCAGCCAATTCGTTGTAAACCGAGCCGCCGCCCGTCGCCGCAACGTACTTGGGAAGGATGTCACTATAACCGAGGAGCGCGCGCGTCTTCGGCAGATGGATCCTTTGCAACTTGTCGTAAATGGGAATCGCTGCGCCTTCCAGACCGATGGCGTACACGGTGATCTGCTGCGTCAGCAACACCTTCAGGGTGTCCGCATAACTGGCAGTCGATCCCAGTTCGCGGCCGTCGCTGATGACGAAGATAATCTTCCGAGTCGTGCGGTCGCGCTTAGCCAGATCACGCGCTGCCATGAGGATGGCGTCGTTTATCACGTGCGCAACCCTGGGCGGAGTGATCACTGGCGTTACCGGCGCGCCGATCGGCATTCCATTAATAATCGGCCCCTGTGGTCCGAGCGGGCCGGACGTTACGGGAGGCCCGTTGTTTTCCCCGCTATAGCTTTTGACCTCGTTGAGCACCGCCGTCAACTGCTTGCCGGCCGAACCGAAGTCCGAGACCCGGCCCACCTTATCGCTGTAGGTATAGATCGCCACCTCATCGAACTGGCTAAAGGCCCCCTGTAAGGCGGAGAGCGTTTGTTGGACCTTCTTCACGCCCACATCCGCCATGCCAAGATCGATAATCACCGCTGCCGAAAGCGCAAAGGGGTCGCTGGTGAAAAAATTCAGCGTCTGCCTTTGCCCATTCTCGAGGACTGTGAAATCCTTTGGCCGCAACCCGTTCACCAAGTGCCCGTCGCTATCCTTGACGGTAACGGGAACCAGAACCAAATTTGCGTGCACCTTGAACGTGTAACCGACGTCCTCCCCGGATTCAGTATCCTTGGGCACGCTGCCCGCCGGCACAGTCTTGATCGGAGGCATCGGCGGTGGAGGAGTCTGACCGGTGCTCGGCACCGGAGTGTCAAAAGAATGCGGAAGTGTTTTCGACCCGCTGGTGACGTCATTGCTTGTTGAATCGGCCGCCGGTTGCCCATTCTCCTCGGCTCCCGGCCGCGGGCTCGGAGGTTCCGGGGGCGGGATCGGCCGCGTTGCCGAGGGCGCGTCCGGAATCTCATCCGGCTTTTGTTGAGCGGCCAGACCGCCAGCCAGCCACAAACTCATCCCCACAACCAGCAACGCTCTAGTTTTCATTCTCATGATTCTTTCGCCCACGCCAAATTGCCCTTCCGCTCTCGCCGCAAAGAAACGTCGCCCGATCAGCGCCAAAATATTCATTCCTCGCTTTATTCAGATGCCCTTTTCCCCCGGCCAGGTGCATCTAACGCTAACAGCCCGTTACAGGATAGACTAGCAAAGTCCCGGAATAAAAGCCGATGCCCAGAATCGATTCTCATCTTGGCGCTTGGGCCAGCCTGCTGGCCCTGACTCTAATCGTGTGCCTGACCGCCGTCGCCCAGCAGGCGCCGGCCCCGGCCTCGAATGCCCCCTCCTCGAACTCGTCGACTCCCGGCGAGCACCAGAGCGAAAGGGAGCAGCCCAGCAAAGACCAGGCCCAGCAAGGCGAGTCCGTGGAGACCCTTAAAGTCAATGTTGAGATCGTCCAGCTCTTCTTTAACGTCAAAGACAAGCACGGCGCGCTCATCCCCAAGCTGAACAAAAGCGACTTTGACATCTTCGAAGACGGCAAACCGCAAACCATCAAGTATTTCAAGGCCGAGTCCGACCTCCCGCTGACCCTCGGGATCCTCATCGATACCAGCGGCAGCCAGCAGCGCGTGCTCGGCATGGAGCAGGAAGTGGGCGCATCCTTCCTCGAAAACATTCTTCGCCCTAAAGACGAAGCCTTCGTCATCAGCTTCGACGTTGATATCAATCTCCTGCAGGACTTTACCAATTCCGTGAGTCGCCTGCGCCGCGCTCTTAGCGACACCAAGATCAATACCGGCGGAGTCAGCTGCGCCGGAGGCCCAATTGGTCCGCAGGGTCCCATTCCGTGTTCCTCCACAGGCCCTCGCGGCACCGCCCTCTATGACGCCGTCTATCTCGCCTCCCACGACGAGCTTGGCCACGAAGTTGGACGCAAAGCCATGGTCCTGCTCACCGACGGCGAGGACGAAGGCAGCCGTCTCAAAATCAAAGACGCGATCGAAGCCGCTCAGAAAGCGGACGTCATCTGCTATGTTCTTCTCATCGCCGACCGCGGCTTTTACGGTTTTGGCGGCGGCTACACCGGCGACTCGGAGATGAAGAAGCTCACGCAGGAGACCGGCGGCCGCGTCATCGATGTGGGCAACAAGATCGACAAACTGCGCAAGGCCTTCGACGATATCGCCGCCGAACTCCGCAGCCAGTACAACATCGGCTACACTCCCACCAACAACGTCCGCGACGGTAGTTTTCGCAAGGTAGAAATCAAACCGAAACAAGGCGACTACAAAATCCAGGCCAGAAGCGGCTACTACGCTGTGACTCACGAGCGAGACTAGCGAAGGCCAACGGAGCGACGGTCGCCCTAGCCTGTTTAGGCGAAGCTCGGCCCAAAGACTTGACCACTTGCAAAAAGTTCAATACAAGTGAAGCTCAGGTTCGCGTCCAACCCCGCACGCCCCCGCACCTTGCATCGATTGCGCGCGCGCTCGGGGTTACCAACCCGACACCATTTTCGAAGGAGAACAAATGACTCGGATCATCAGAATTCTTTGCGTTGCCTTGCTGGCCATCGTTGGCCTGGCTGGCTCATCCCTGCCCGCGCGGGCGGAAGACAGGTGCGACAGGGATATTCACAAAGCAGAACAGAAGCTGCGCGACGCTGTAGAAAGACATGGGGAGCATAGTAAACAGGCCGAAAAGCGCCGTCATGAACTCGAGGAAGTAAGGCACCGCTGCGGCGATCACGACGACCACGACCACCACTAGGCCGCGCGAAAAGGGGTTTTGGGTGGGGCGGCGCTTCAGTACTGCGGTAAGGGGCACCGTTTGATCCGCGGCTTTAGCCGCCGAGGCGATCGACGCTGCGGCCGCCGCGCTTGCGCTTAACCTGGGCGTTCAGCTCTGAGAAACAGAAATTTGCGCCGGAAGCTGTGCTAGCGCGCCTGCGAAAAATCCTCCACCGCAAACAATTGCCGCCCGCGCTCCATCACGCCCACGCCGATCGAATCCATATCCCGGTCCAGCACATTCGCGCGGTGGTTCGGCGAGTTCATGAACTGCCCGTGAATAAATTCCGGCGTCGGCCCCTGTGTCACGTTTTCCGAGAGCCAACTGAAATGCGCGCCTGCCTCCTTTGCCCGTGCTGAAAGGCTGGGCTCTCCCTCAAACGCGTGTTGAGCCTGCCCGTGCTCCGCCATCACCGCTGCGTGCCGCCGTGCGGCCACTGCCAGCGACTCATCCCACCGCAGCGCTGGCAAACCCTGTGCTCGCCGCGCCTGGTTGACCGCCGCAAGGAGATCTCTTTCCGCCCGCAACGCCGCCTGCCCGTAGGCCGACGCGCAAAGCATGACGCCCGCCACGACCAAAATCCAAAGCCGGGTTCCGATTCGCATTGTTCCCTCTCCCCTTGGTCAATCGAATAAAATCGCCCGGATACGATCGACCCAATACGATCAAAACCCGGCTTTGGAGTCACCGCAAGTTACCGACGTTGCGAAACCAGTCGGGTCTGTTGGTTGCGGAGTCTCGATGCCGCCTAGCGCCGGTCCCAATACGATTCGCGCCGATCGCGGTTCAGGTCGCGATATTCGCGCCGCAGTTCGCGTCGTTCATGCCGCGCCGCCCCGTAATTTCCGTAGTAAAGATCCCGGCGCAACTCCCGCCGGTCCTGCGCGATTCTTGCTTCGTCGCGCCGCATGTCGCGCCGGTCGCGCCAATAGCCATCCTCGGCGAACATCGTCCCCGCACCCATTGCCACCACCAGCAAGACACCTGCGATCACCCGTTTCATAAGCCCTCCTCCGATCCCAGTTCCTCTGGCTCCCGCACTGGGAACACTTTCTGGGCATGCAAACCCGATCCGCAGAATCAAGTTGCGGCGGCACGTGCCACGGCATTTTTAATTCAAAGCAAGAGCGTTACACATTTTTACAAGCAATTACAAAAACAACGATTCCAGCATGCGTTGGCGGTACTAGGATCAGGACATCTCATGGGCGAGTGACGCCCATTTGACTTATAGGAGGTAAGGTTATGCGAGCCTACTTCACGTTACTGATGACGCTATGGGCATACTCGGGGTGGGCGCAGGATCCTGGCATGCAAGCGGCGCAGATGGCCGCACAGCAAGCTCAGATGGCAACACAGATGGCGACGCAGGCTGCGCAGCAGGCGAACGATCAGATGATGGAAGCTGCCCAGCAAGCGAATCAGCAAGCGATGCAGAACGCTCAACAGGCCGCGCAGAACACGTGGCCATGTAATCGCGGCTTCGCGGTCAAACCCAAGTTTTCCGTGAAGCCCGGTGCGTATTCCGCGGCCGTCACCCTGAAAATGAAAGACTCGACTCGCGGCGCGGTCATTTACTACACAACCGACGGCTGGACGCCGACCGAAGCGTCAACCCGTTACACCGGTCCGATTACGATTGACTCGACGACTACGCTGCAAGCCATTGCTATCTCGCCCTACGGAGGGCGCAGCCGGATTGCCAAGGCCGTATATACGCTGAATGGAGTGCCCCCGGCGCCGCCTGCGGAGCAGAGTACGCCTGCACCTGCGAATGCCGTAACACCGCCGGGGTCCCAGAAACTCTTGCTGGCCCGAGGCACGGCTATGCCACTTGTGTTTGCCGCAGACGTGAGTTCAAAAAAAGCGGAGGTTGGCGACAAAATTTCCCTGACGCTCGCCGAGAACGTCAAAGTTGGGGATGTGGTCGTCGTCACGAAGGGAACACCGGCGGTTGCAACTGTCACCGAGGTAGATGGGAACGGAGTGATGGGCCTGCCGGGCGAAATATTTTTTCAGGTGGATTCTCTCCTCGCCGATGGCACTGTGGTAAAAGTGCGTGGCAGCGCCGCCAAAGAAGCCGCATTCGTGGATGCCGATACACTGCTTTCACCCGCGAAGTAGGGAAGCGGCAAAACAGAGAATCGCTCCGTTGCGCGATTTTTCAATGGAATACATATAAGTCTTTATTTTTCAAAGACCCGGCGCTCGTTTCTTTCTAAGTCTTTGGTTTCAAAGGACCAGATCAAGGGGGTCGAGCCACACCAGCGGATCATTGCCACATCCAAAGGCATGAATGTCGCCGCCGCCAAAACCGCTCTGGTGTTTTGCTCATTTCGACTTCGGACGATCCTTGAGCGGAATCACAAACTTCAATCCCGACCAAACGTCGGTCACGGCACAAACCTTGATGTCCATCAATCCGGCTCCAAGGCCGGTTTCGCGCACGACGTTCTCATCGAGGTCCGTGCTCACGCCTGAGCTTTTCTTCGGCCAGGCAATCCACAACATTCCCGCGGGAGCCAGCGCTCGCGCAGCCGGCATCACCTGACGCTCAAGCTCAGCGCGTGCCTTGGCAAAGAGAAAGACGAAATCGAGAGTGCCGCGTGCTGGCTTGACGGTTTGGCACTTGTCAAGCGCCGCCCGCAATTCGGCCATCACGTCATCCGGCACATGCAGAAGTGCAACGCGAAATCCGTCCTTGATGCCCAGCTTCTTGGTAAGCGGAGTTCCGGAATATCCAGGCATAGGTCAGCTTCGAGCTACGAGCCGTGAGATATGAGCCAAACCAACGAAAACTACGACTGTGATAACAAAGGAAAGACCTCATCGGAGTTGCTCGAAGCTACTGCTTTGGCGCGTAGTACCCCTTGCGCGTGCGCACCTTCAAGGCTCTCCCGGACGGTGCCATGATCTCGATTGTCCGGTACCGTCCATCGGCCAGGAAATTCTCCGGTTTGTAGGCAAGCGCATACTGGCTGCGCAGCTCTTCCTGAATGGAGAGAAACGCGTCCGACACATCGCGCAGTTGGAAGGGAAAGAACGCTCGCCCACCCGTCGCATCGGCAATTCGCATGAGTACCTTGTCGCCCTGGCCCTTCATGCCGCTGATGTTCGTGCTGATGGTGTAGACGATGGCATCGGCGCGTTGCGCCATGTCGATCGCCTCCTCGCGCGTTACGTGGCTGGCGTTGTCTTCGCCGTCGCTGAGCAGGATGATGGCGTTGCGCACGGGGCCCGTCCGCTCCTGCTTCAGCAGTTTGTCGCGGCAGGCGAAGTAGAGCGCATCATACATGGCGGTGCCGCCGCCTGCCCGCAGAGCGCGGATGCCAATCGACAGCTTCTCGGTATTATCGGTAAAGTCCTGCGTCACTTCCGGGGTAACGTCGAAGCCGACCACAAAGGCCTTGTCATCACGCGGACGAACGACCGCATTCAGGAACTCAATGGCGGCTTCCTGCTCGAACTTGAACCGGTCGCGCACGGAATTGCTCGCATCAATCAACAATCCAACCTGTAGTGGCAGATCCGTCTCGCTGCGGAAACTGCGCAGTTCGGCAGGTTTGTTGTCATCCAAAACCTTAAAGTCATCCCTCTTGAGGTCCTTGATGTAATGCCCATGTTTGTCGGTTACCGTAAACACCACGCGCACTTCTTCCACGTGTGTCCTGATCGTGGTGATCGACTCGTTCTCTGGATTATCCGGAGTGTTAGCCGGAGCCGTGGCCGCCGGAGGCGGGCTCTGTGCCGTCGCTACGGGGGGGGGCGTGGCCGGAGCAGAGGGCGATGGCGGCGTCGCCGCGGCTGGCCCTGCTGCCGCGGTTACGGCCGTTTGCGCGAGGGAGGCCGTGCTCGTCAGGCCAACGAGCATGCCCGTCAGAAGAATTGCCAAAATCAGAACAATACGGGGTCTCATCAGGATTGCCTTCATTATAGCCGTAGCGCCCGACCCGGACGACCACGTCCGCTGACTGAACGGGTTCGGGCTGGAGCAGATCGAGGTGGCAAGTTTCAGGAGGACGCCAGGCTCGCGAGCAACTCTGCCAGGTCTTGCGGAAGCGCCTGCCGGAACTTCAGCGCCTTCCCAGTGACGGGGTGCGCCAACTCGAGCTCCGCCGAATGCAGGAAATTCCGCTCCAACGCGATTGTAGCCGGCATGCCAGCGGCCCGTCGTTTGTTGGACTGTGTCCGCAATTCTCCTGGTGCGCCATAGAGCGAATCGCCGACCACGGGATACCCAAGCGACGCCAAATGCACGCGAATCTGGTGCGTCCGCCCGGTCTCGATCTTCACTTCAAGCAGCGCAAACTTGCCATAAGGAGAATCGATCTTTCGCGTCACAACATAGTGCGTCACCGCATCGCGGCCGCCGAAGCCCTGCGTGGTCATGCGGGTGCGCCGCTGTGAGTGCCGGCTGATCGCGCTTTGAATCGTCCCGCGATCCTTCTTCGGCCAGCCATGGACAAGCGCCACATAGGTCTTGTGCACCTCGCGCCCGCTGAACTGCCGGGCCAGCCCCCGGTGCGCTCCATCGTTTTTGGCCACCACCATCAGCCCGCTGGTTGCGCGATCCAGCCGATGCACGATTCCAGGACGCAAGTCTCCGCCGACCCCCGAAAGCGCCTTGAAGTGATGCAGCAACGCATTCACCAGCGTTCCGCGGTTGCGCGCATCGTCGGTCGCACCCGCCCCGGCGTGCACCATCATGCCGGCGGGCTTGTTGACGACCGCCAGATCCTCATCCTCATAAACAATGTCGAGCGGAATTTCTTCCGCCATCGCGCGCAGCGGCGCAGCCTGTGGAGGCCCTGTAATCGTGATTTGCTCGTTGCCCTTCAGCCGCAGGGAAGCCTTCACAGCGGCGGCGTTCACCAGCACTTCGCCTCGTTCAATAAGGAGCTGCACACGGGCGCGGCTCACGTCAGCGAGACGGGCGGCGAGGTATTGGTCGAGGCGCTGCCCGCTGTCGTCGGCAGATGCGGTGAGAGTAAGAGGAAAATCCGTCATGGAGGAATCAGGGCCAAGTGGGCGAGAATCCTAAGCGCTGCTTTTCGCGGGTACAGCTGCCGTGGTTCCGCTCCGCAGGTACCAAATCAGGCCGCCGCCAATCACGAGGCAAATCGAAATCAGTTGCGTGCCCGTCATCAGGCCACCGAAAACTTCGCCGCGTCCCGGGTCGTCGCGCAGAAACTCGATAAAGAAGCGCTCCACTCCGTAAAGAATGATGAACGTCGCAAACACCTGGCCATCGAACTTCTTGCGCTTGAGTAGCCACATCAGAAGCACGAAATTGAAGAATTCTGCCGCCGCTTCGATCAGTTGCGTCGGTTCGATCCGCACTCCCAGCGGTGTCCCGCTCACCATAGCCGCCAGCGGATTGCTGAACTTGACTCCCCAGAAATGATTGGTCGGCTTGCCGTAGCAACATCCCGCGGAAAAGCATCCGAAACGCCCCAGCACGTGCCCAAACGCGAGGCCCGGAGCAAAGGCGTCCACGGTCCGCAGCGGCGGCATGTGATGGCTGCGCATGTACCAGGCGCCCACCACCAGCGCGCCGATGAGGCCGCCGGAAAAAACTCCTCCCGCCTGCAATGTGCTGAGGCTGAAAATGTCGCGCCAGTTGTGGGCGTAGGAACTCCAATCGTTGATCACGTACAGAATCTTCGCCCCGATAATGCCCGCCAAGACCATGAAGATACCCAGGTTCCAGGCGTCATCGCCATTGATGCCTTGATTTTCGGAATTTCGGACGCTGATCCACAGCCCCAAAAGCACGCCGGTTGCGACCAGAACGCCATAGGTGGGCAGATAAAAATTGCCAATCTGAAAAAGTCGAGGAAACACGCTAGTTTAGATGCTCCGGAAGCTGGCTAAGTGACAGAGAAGAGTCTAGCAGGAAAAAGTCGTCAGTTGTCGGTCCTCAGTTTTCATGAGGCTCATATTCAATTTGAGGAGATCGGAAACGATGCGAAGACTGAGACTGGATTCTGCCTTTACCGGGAACTGACAACCGACAACTGAAAACTTAAAAGCCGACCCGCATAGCCGTGTGGTGGGCCGAGAATGAACCCGTCTCAGACGGTGGGAACCCGCCGCGACCCATTAGGCTTTTCCGCATGGCGGAACATAGCACACCGGATCTTTTTGCGAGTCGAGTCCCCGTTCATTCGGCATTGGTTCAAAAATCGGTTGCCACCATCACCAACTTAGCAGGCCGGCTCTTTCATCTTCGATGCTAGGAAACTGCGAGGCGATGCGCAAGAGGGAAGCGCAAAATAGTTGGCAGGAAGTTTGCAAGACGGCGGCAGCCAAAGGGACCTTCCGTGAATTGCTTGTTACGAAGGGTCGCGGCCAAAAGGGAGGATTCCTGACGTACGCACCCGTTCACGAACGGGCGAAGAAGTGAAGTAGGCAAAGAGAGAGAGCCGACCCAAGGCCGAAAGTCTTGAACGCGAGCACGCTCCCTCTATGTCCGACGTTAACCGGCACGCAGGCCGTCTTCCAATACCTCATCGAGGGCGCTCGTCAGTTTTCTCGCCCGCTGCCGCGCCTCCGGAGACCGCGTTTCCAGGCTTCGCTTCAGCAGATGATATTCATCTGCAATATTCAATGCCGCCAGCACCGCGAGGCGCACCGAATCCACCGTCGATGTCTGCTCGGAAACCGCCCGCATCTTTCCGTCCACGTACTCGGCCAGCTTCAGAATGTAGTCGGCATCGGATCCGCGCAGGTTATACACCTGGTCGAAAATCTCGACCCGCACACTTCCATTCGCCGAATCTTTCGTCGGAGCCTGTTTTGTGGCAGTGGCCATGTCATTCCTCACTCTTGAAGCCTGAGACCGGCCGCCAATCGCGGCCCAGCCTCAACTCGCCGCCTGTTCCTGGCCCAGATTTTCCATCTGCGTCAGCATCTTTTCTACGCGGCCACGTATGTCTTCCCGGTCCTTGCGCAGTTGCACCAGTTCGCGGCGAAGCGCCTCATTTTCTTCCTCACGCTGTTCCAGTTGCTCCCGCAACCGTTTCACATCGCGCTCGGACGCAGCCCGCGCTTCCTTGGCGGACTTGTACAACTCAATGGTGCGATAGATCTTCTCTTCCAGCGCCTGAAAATCTTCAGCAGGAACCTGCGCAGATACCTCTTCCACGGCTTTTACCGACATGGACACGACTCGCTTTCCGAGTGGTTTTTGAGCTTTGAGGCGAAGTATAACGCACTTCGCTGTGGATTACGGCAAAGTCGTGTCCAAGCGTGTATGGAGAATTTCAAACCAAAGGGAGGGTAATCGAGGAGGCAAATGAAGCGTCCGATCGGTGGGGTAAGCTGGCGCAACCAAGACTCACGCAGGGACAGCCGCCCTCGGCTGTCGCCGGGCAAAGCCTGTAGCGATTCTAGATTCGCCGCGAGCCACCCAACTCATCAAGTCTCTGCGCGATCTGCGCCGACCATCGTGCTATTTCGTCGTCGCGAAGGGTCCGCTCAGTGGACTGGAATCTCGCCCGCAAGAGAATCGAATAGTTACCAGGTGTGACGAAGACTGTTCCTCCCCCACGGAAGACTTCCACGGGAAAGAAACTGCGCAACTCCGCGATCCCGAGCAAGTTGATACCTTGATGAATTTCGTGGAACTGTACCTCATCCCTAAACGCGAACGAAAAATCCCGCTCCACAGCCGGGAAGCGCGGCAGTGCTTCATAACGCACCTGCCGCAAGTCGTGCTGATAAAGCCGGTCGAGATAAATCTCGGCAATTAAGACATCCTGCTTCAACTTCCGATCCGCGGCCACATCCGGATGGATTTGCCCGAACTGCGCGACCGTGACGCCATCCATCACCGCCCGCGCTGAGCGCCCCGGATGATAGTAACCCGCCGCCTGCGCCTCGTAGCCAAGCTCCCAATAAGTGAAGTGCGCCAGCAGGTCTTCGATGTCGCCTTTCAAATCGAAAAACGAAAGCGGCCGCGTCGAGGCGCCTTCCGCCAGTCCGCGCACCATGCCCGCATCCACGTTCCCGGTTGCGCCCATCGCAATGCGCTTCAACTCCACCGGCTTCTCGCCCGCCGCTTCAAACACCTTGCCCGCTTCAAACAGACACACGTTCTCGCTGCCGCGATTCAGGTTGTAAGCCAGCATGTTGAGCATGCTGGGCACCAGCGACGTGCGCATTACCGACGATTCATCGCTCAGCGGATTCGCGAGATCAATCTCCGCCGCCTTCGAAAAGCGCCGCGCGTCGTCCTTCGAAATAAACGTCAGCGAAATCGCTTCGCTATAACCCAGCGCCAGGAGCGACGAGCGCAAGCGGGCGTCCTTGGCCGCATCCGGCAGGTCCCGCACTTCGCCGCTGTAAGCTGGCAGCGTGTTCGCGAACTTGTCATACCCGTGCAGCCGCGCGATCTCTTCAATAATGTCGATCTCGCGCTCCACATCCAGCCGCCAGCTCGGAATCTGCACCAGGTAGCGGCCTTCGCTGCCCGTAGTCAACACAAAGCCCAGCCGCGTCAGAATCCGGCTGATCTCCAAAGTCGGCAGCGTCTCGCCCAGAATGCGCTGCACCTCGCGCAGATCGAGCTCCACTGGAGCGAGATCCATCTTGCGGGCGACCACGTCCATCACGTCGCCGACAAGCGTTCCGCCACCCGAATTCAGAATCAGCTCGGCCACGCGATTGGTCGAAACCACGGTTGACTCAAAATCCGCCCCGCGCTCAAACCGGTGCGAGGCGTCGGTGTGAATGCCGTGCCGTTTTGACATACGCCGCACTGTCACCGGATCCCACCACGCCGACTCGATCAGAATGTTGCGAGTCTTTTCGGTGATCATCGTGTCGAATCCGCCCATCACGCCCGCGAGCCCGACCGGTTTAGTGGCGTCGGCAACGACTAGATCGTCAGTGGACAGTTTTCGCTCCACGCCATCCAGCGTCTTTAGCGTTTCGCCCGCCCGAGCCTTGCGGATCACCAGCCGTCGACCTTCGAGTAAGTCGAGATCGAAAACATGCGTCGGTTTTCCGCTCTCCCAAAGAACGTAGTTGGTTGCGTCGACTGCGTTGCTGATTGGCCGCTGATCGAGCAACCCCAGCCGCGCTGCGATCTTATCCGGAGATGCCTTTACCTGAGCCGCGCGAATCTCGCGAGCAGTGAACCGCGGACAAAGTTCCGGCTCTTGAATCTCAATCGTGACCTCGGACTTGCCTTGCGCAGCGGGCAGTCTCGGCTCGATCCGGCGAAGAGGGAGATCGTAGAGCGCTGACGCCTCGCGCGCCACACCGTAGTGATTCATGGAGTCGGGACGGTTGGTCGTGATCTCCATCTCATAGACGGTAGATTCGCCCTCGCCAGAAATGCCCTCGACGGCAACGCCCGAAAGGGTCAGTTCGTCCGCAAGACGCCGGTAGTCGACGGGAAGGTCGACAAAGTCGCGCAGCCATGAAGGAGAGATTTTCATTGTCGAAAGAAAGCTGCTAGCTACTGGCTCCTAGCTACTGGCGATCAAAACCTTCTTAAACAAGGTCGCTAGTGGCTAGGAGCTAACAGCTAGAAGCTCCCTTACCCAAACTGCTCCAAAAACCTTACATCGCCTGAAAAGAACAGCTGAATATCGTCCACGCCATACTTCAAGATGGCGATTCGCTCGACGCCCATGCCGAAGGCAAAGCCCGAAACTTTCGCTGGATCGTAATCGACGAAGCCATATACATTAGGGTCCACCATCCCACAGCCGAGCAGTTCAATCCAGCCGCTGGCCTTGCAATTCCGGCACGGTGTGCCGTCCCGCACGCCTTTCCCGTCGCAGAAAATGCAGCTGATCTGCACATCCGCGCTCGGCTCGGTGAAAGGGAAGAACGACGGATAGAACCGCGTCTTCACGTTCGACCCGAACAGCGCCTTCATCGCATGGTCGAGCGTGCCCTTCAGATCGCAGAAGGTAATGTTGGTATCAACCGCGAGCCCTTCGACCTGGTGAAAAATCGGCGAGTGCGTCGCATCCGGCGCATCGTTGCGATGTACCTTGCCCGGACAGACGACCCGCACCGGCGGCCTCATCTTCTGCATGGTGCGAATCTGCACTGGCGAAGTGTGGGTGCGCAGTAGCAGCCGGTCGCGCGGCGGTTTCGCGTCCTGCCCCGCAATGAACAGCGTGTCCTGGGTGTCGCGCGCCGGATGATTCGGGGGAAAATTCAGCGCCTCGAAGTTGTAGTAATCGGTTTCGACCTCGGGGCCTTCCTCGACGGAGTAACCGAGATTGCGGAACACGCCGATGATCTCGTTCATCGTCTTGATGACGGGGTGCTCGGCGCCGATGGGGCGGCGGATGCCGGGGAGGGTGATGTCGACACCCTGAGTCGCTTTCAGGGCCTCATCGTAGGTGGCGAATGACCTTCCAGGAGTAGACTCGATAACGGCCTTTTCTGCGTTCCATTGCTGATGTTGGAGGCGTTCTTCCGTTGCCTTGACCTTTCCCTCGATCTCCCCTTTCAGTCGATTGACTTGCTGTCCGACTTCGCGTTTAGTCTCCTTAGGCGCAGCTTTTAGCCAAAGCTCATTTATCTGCGTCGTAATGCCATTCTTGCGCGCTATCCAACGATCACGGAAGACCTTCCATTCATCCCACCGCTTTTTCCATCCGGCATCGTGTTCGGGTTCGGCTACTTTGCTCGCGAGAACCCCTTCCGCTTCCTGGTCGAGCGCGGACAGCAGATCGCGCACCGCGCTATCGAGCGCGGTGGCCGAGAAGTCGGTCAGCTTGGAAACGGTGTAGGCCAATTCCTGTGACTCTCAGGGAAATATCATCGCGAGTTTCCGGTGAGAACTCCCTTCAGCGGCCGAACGGTACACGGCGTGTAGGGGTCCTTCGACTCCGTAACTGCTTCGTCTCCGCGAAGCAGCTACTCCGCTCAGGATGACAGAGCTTTATAGGGCTAAGAGCTAACGGCTAAGAGCTAAGAGCTGTCTTCGCCTGCTCTGCGAGATGGCCGAAGCCCGCCGGATCGTTCACCGCCAACTCGGCCAGAATCTTGCGGTCCAGTTCGACCCCGGCTTTCTTCAAGCCATTGATGAACTTGTTATAGCTAAGTCCATGCAGCCGCGAGGCGGCGCCGATGCGCACAATCCAGATCGAGCGATACTGGCGCTTCTTCTGCTTGCGGCCCGAGTAGGCGAACTTCAGCCCGCGCTCGACGGCTTCTTTCGCCGACCGGTAGAGTTTTGATTTAGTTAGGAAATATCCGCTCGCGCGTTCAAGAATCTTTTTGCGCTTGGCGCGGCGTTTGGTTCCGCGTTTTACACGAGGCATTGCTGTTCTCCTTTTTGCTTCGTCTGGCGGTTGGAGGTAAGGAGACTTCTACCCATTGGGATTTTCGAAGTCTGACCTCTTCACGCGCCGCTGCGGTTCTCGAAAGATCCGCAGACTTTGGTTAAGGACGGGCGATGCGCCCGCCGCTCCATTATTTGTACGGGATCATTCGTGCCGCTTTTTTGTAATCTCCGTCACTCACCAAGGTGGCCTGGCCGAGTTGCTTCTTGCGCTTCTTTGCCTTGGATGACAGGATATGGCGCAACCCCGCCTTGTGACGCTTGATCTTACCCGTGCCGGTTTTCTTGAAGCGCTTGGCAGCGCCTTTGTGTGTTTTCAGTTTTGGCATAAATAGCTCTCAGCTTTCAGTTGTCAGCTCTCAATTAAAACCTTCGACGCATGCAGCGCACCATCCCGTTAGCTCAAGCGATCGCGCCATGAGATTTTACTGATGGCTGATGACTGAGAGCTGACAGCCGCTTCTACGCTGTCTGCGCTCCGCCCTGTTCCTGCGGCGGAGGAGGAGTCACTTTCGGCGCGGGCTTGGCGGCCGGTTTTTCCTTCGCGCCCGCGTCTTTCTTTGGCGCCAGAATCAAGTGCAGCGTGTTGCCTTCCTGGCGTGGCCGGAACTCCACCAACCCCTTACTGTCCACGTCCTTGATCAGGCGCTCCAGAATCTGCCGGCCCAAACTCTGGCGGGTCATTTCGCGTCCGCGGAAGAAGATGGTCGCCTTGACTTTATCTCCCTCGTCGAGGAATCGCAGCACGTGATTTTTTTTGGTTTCGTAGTCGTGATCGTCCACGTTGATACGAAACTTCACTTCCTTGACCGTGATAACCTTTTGCTTCTTTTTCGCTTCGCGCTCGCGCTTTTCGTTCTGGTACAGGAATTTTCCGTAATCCATGATGCGGCAAACCGGCGGTTGCGCAGTTGGGGAAATTTCCACCAGGTCGAGATTCTTCTCGCGGGCCATCTTGAGCGCTTCGAAGGGAGGCATGATGCCGATTTGTTCGCCTTCATCGCCGATCACGCGCACTTCGCGTGCGCGGATGCGCTCATTCATGCGGATAAAACGTTTGTCGATACAGTCCTCCGTGTGCTGAAAGCGACAGCAACGATAATCAAAAAGTATAGCATGCGACAGCGCAAGGCATGCTCCACGCATGGTCGATGGCGTTCTGGAGAGTTCCTTGCCACGCTGATGCAGTCTCTTTTCCGGGTGGCCCAGTGTTTTAGTGTGGGCGTGAGAACGGTCTCATCCAGGGATTACGGCGTCACATGCGCCGTCTCGATCGCCTTGCGCACGGCCAGCAATTCCTTCAGCACGCCGCGCAGACTCCGCGTGTCCAGGGCATTCGCCCCGTCGCTCTTGGCCTCTTTCGGATTGTCATGTACTTCCAGGAACACGCCATCCACGCCCGCCGCCACCGCCGCGCGCGCCAGCACCGGAATGAACTCCGGCTGCCCGCCGCTCACTGCCGGGAGGTCTTCATCTCCGTGCGAAGCCGAGGGAAGTTGCACCGAATGCGTCGCATCAAAGACCACCGGCGCAAACTTGCGCATGATCGCCAGCGACCGCATATCCACGACCAGATTGTTATACCCAAACGAAGATCCGCGCTCGGTTACAAAGACCTGGGCGTTGCCCGCGTCACGGCATTTCTCGACCGCGTGCTTCATATCCCAAGGCGAAACAAACTGCCCTTTCTTGATATTCACCGGCCGTCCGCTCAGCGCGGCAGCAACAATCAGGTCCGTCTGGCGGCAAAGAAACGCCGGGACTTGCAGCACATCTACCACGGCGGCCACCGCGGCCACGTCCGCTGCCTGATGCACGTCGGTCAGCACCGGAATATGCACCTCATCCTTCACCTTTTTCAAAATGCGCAGGCCTTCCTTCATTCCCGGCCCGCGAAAGCTGCGAATTGAAGTACGGTTTGCCTTGTCGTAAGAGGCCTTGAAGATGAAAGGGAAATTCAGCGACCGCGCCACGCCCTTGATAATCTCGGCCATCCGCAGCGCGTGCTCCTCGCTCTCGATCACGCACGGCCCCACGATCAGAAAAAGGTCTCCCGACCCGACGCGCACATTATCGATTTGGAATGATGAACTCAAAGCATTTCACCGCCGAGAGGCCGAGAGCGCCGAGAATTCCAGGAAATTAGCCCCGGGCCACTCTCTCCGGCCGTAGAAACATTTCCACGTCCGCCGCTTCCTTGTGTTCCTTGCGCTTCTGCCCGTGCTCATAGGACGCGCCCACAAACGACTTGAACAGAGGATGCGGCTCCAGCGGCTTTGACTTGAACTCGGGATGGAACTGGCAACCGATAAAGAAAGGATGCTCCGGAATCTCCACGATCTCTACGTACGTCCCATCTGGCGTTGAGCCGGAAATCTTTAGTCCGCCCGCGGTCATCGGCTCTTCATATTCGCGGTTGAACTCATAACGGTGCCGGTGCCGTTCGCTAATCTCGTTCTGCCCGTAAATCCTTTGCGCCAGTGTTCCCGGCTCGAGCTTACAAGGCCATGCGCCCAGCCGCATCGTTCCGCCCAGTTCCTCCACGCCGCGGAGCTCGCGCAGCTTGTAGATGACGCGATGCGGAGTCGCGGGATCGAACTCGCTCGAGTTTGCCCCGGCCAGGCCACAAACGTTGCGCGCAAATTCAATGCAAGCGGTCTGCATTCCCAGACAAATCCCAAAGTACGGCACATGCCTTTCGCGCGCGTAACGGATCGCATTCAGCATCCCCTCGATTCCGCGCTTCCCGAATCCGCCCGGAACAAGAATCCCGTCATATTCTTCGAGCTGCGAGAAGTAGCTTCGGTCGTTTACATCCATGGTCTCCAGCCCCTCGGCCTCCACCCACCTCGCCTCAAGCTTTAGGTTGTGCGCGAGCGCGCCATGTACCAGGGCCTCTTTCAGCGACTTGTACGAGTCTTCGTACTCCACATATTTTCCGACGATCCCGATCCGAACCACATCTTTCGGGTTATAGACGCGATGCACCAGTTCATTCCACTTCAAAAGGTCGCGATCCTTCGCCTGCAAATGCAGATAGCGCATCGCGAGCGTGTCCACTTCTTCATGGGCAAACACGATCGGCACTTCGTAGATCGAGGCCACATCTTTCGCCGTGATAACCGCTTCTTCCTCCACATTGCAGAACAGCGCAATCTTCCCCTTGATGTCTTTCGAAAGGAACCGGTCCGTGCGGCAAAGCAAGATGTCGGGCTGGATCCCAACGCTCAGCAGTTCCTTCACCGAGTGCTGTGTCGGCTTGGTCTTCAGCTCCTGCGCCGCTGCAATGAACGGCACCAGCGTGACGTGGACAAAGAGCGTGTTTTCGCGGCCCAACTCCTGGCGCATCTGGCGGATTGCTTCGATAAATGGCAGCGATTCGATATCGCCCACTGTGCCGCCGATTTCGACGAGCAGCACGTCCACATCTTGTGCGCACTTCTTCGCCGCCGCCTTGATTTCGTTGGTTACATGCGGAATCACCTGCACCGTCTTGCCGAGGTAATCGCCGCGGCGCTCCTTCGCGATGATTTGCTCATAGAGGCGACCGGTCGTCCAGTTATTATCGCGAGAAAGCTTGGCGTGCGTGAAGCGCTCGTAGTGGCCAAGGTCAAGGTCGGTCTCTGCGCCGTCGTCGGTGACGAACACTTCCCCGTGCTGAAACGGCGACATTGTTCCCGGATCGACGTTCAGATACGGATCAAATTTCATCAGGTTGACTTTCAGTCCGCGGCTTTCGAGCAGGCATCCGATCGACGCCGCCGCCAATCCCTTGCCGAGTGAAGACACAACTCCGCCCGTCACAAAGATGTACTTTGCCGACATCCGTTCCTCGCTTTAATTTTGGTTGAAAAATTGTGCAGGTTGGGGTGCACGATCAATTATGCCAGAGATGGTTGTGGAAAGAAATGAACAAAATTTGTGACGCGGATCGAAAATCTTAGATCAGTGCCAAGCCTGCATTCGATACGTCCCGTCGTTCCTGCGATCCACAAACCTATGGCTGCAAAGTTGCTCCCTTTAAATCGTGATACTGCTCGTCACTCCGGCCCAACGTGCCCCTGACTGCGCCGCCTGCCTAGAGGACGCTACGGGAGAGTCGGTCGTCATTGCCCAGAGCCTTCTCGAAGCCAGCACCCATCTCCGCGCCGACTCTTACACGGCCACCATTTTTGATCACCATCTCATCGAAGCCGAACCGTACGAATACGAGATTGCCCTTGCCCAACTTGGCGATGCCGTTTCTCTCGACATCAACTTGGCGCTCACCGGAATCGATAGCCTCGTCCGCGAGGTCCAGTTTGTCCTAAAGCGCTGCGAGCGCAACGACTCTGCCGTCCGGGCCGCGGCGGCGCGCTCACTGTACGGCAATCTGAATGAGGCGCTCACCACGCTTCTGCTCGACTGCGGGCTCGCCTTGGAAATTCCAAACCTCCCGCCCGCCGCCACAGAGAAGCTGGCCTCCATCAGCGAATCCGTTCAGAATCTGCGTAGGCAGATTGACACGGCCGCGTCCGTCAAAGGGTAAGCCTCATCGTCATCTCGAACTTCGCACTCGTCGCGAATATCGTTCCGAGTGCTTAGTATCAGCGGTGAAATTCGCCCCATGCCCTTCTCATTTCGGCGTTTACAAAACTCTACCCAAATTCCCGCAACCTGCGGGGTATCGTTCGTTCTTCTAACAATGCGGGGCCCGTTCTGCCGCGAGTTTCCCGACAAAACGATAGGAGGTTGTAGATGGATTCCCGAACTACCGTCCTTTATGTAGACGACAACCCCAGATCCAGCCGCCTGCTCGCCGGAGTTCTCGAGCAATGTGGTTTCCGCGTTATCGCCAAGAACGATCCGGCCGAGGCTCTCGCGCTTAGCCGCCACTGTAGTTTTGATCTAGCTCTGCTCGACTACGAAATGCCGGTTATGAGCGGCGCGCGGCTCGCGCGCGAAGTCAAGTTCCTGATGCCCGACCTTCCAGTCGTTCTCATCTCCGGGCGTACGGAGATTCCTTCGACGGAACTGGAGTTCGTCGACGCGCACTTTGGCTTCGGCACCTCGCTCGACGATCTCCTCTGGACCATGCGGATTCTGGTCACGCCGAAGGTGTTTGTGCCCGAACACCGGCAGATTGCGGAAGGAAGCGACGTTCGCGACCATCGCCACGCTCGCGGCGATCGCCACATCCCCGATCATCCGTGGTTCATGGAGTCGCGCTGGTCGGATTCAACCTAGAAGAAGCAACGAGTCGCGAGCCTCGAGTCCCGAACCAACTCCGGTTCCCGTTCCTGCCTCGCGGCTCGTGGCCCGAGGCTCAAAGTCTTACTTCCAAGCGCTCGGAGTCTTGAGGTAAGCAATCACGGAGCGCGCATCGGTTTCGCTCATGCGAAATGGCTCCATCGGAAAGCGCAGCGGTTCGCCGTTGGTCCAGATCCCCGTCGTCAGCAGCTTGATCATGTCGGCATCGCTTGCGGGGGGAGTTCCCCCAATGCGCGGAGCGAGCAGAGGCCAGTTCGATTGCGGCTGCGCCGGCATCCACGGCACCGCTGCTCCTTCCAGCCATTTGCTTCGTTGGACAACGCCGTTCGCATCCCGCGGAGTGTGGCATTGCCCGCACATGGCTACGGATTCCACCAGGTACTTGCCGCGCGCGACATCTGCGGAGTTTGCGCCCAAGTTCACTGCTGCCGATGCCTTGTGATTCTGCCCACGCACAGCCGCAGGCAAGCAAACGAACATGGCAATCGCCAAACCCAGGAGGATTCCGAGCCAGCTTCGCGACGCAAACCCGCGTGTTCTACCACCAAGCCCATTCATCATGTTCATCCCTCGCCTCGATGCTAACAAACTTCTCGTGGCGGACGAACCTCGCCGACGAGCGAGACGCGCCAGATCCGGAGCACGCCTGCGAGGAGGCCTCCGGGTATGTATTTTAAGGAGTCCGACGACCTCCCAAAAGGCCACGGAAAGCGGACAAAGGCGAAAAGAACTGATCCAGAGAAGTAAGAAACCAGCGAAAATCACCCAAAAGAGTTAAAAAAACTCTTTTCTCCGGCACACATGTAACCCTAAACTACAAACTAGGAACTAACTGGCCGTACTTAGGCCGCTTCCCCAGGGGGTTCTGTGCGCGTTCTGGTAACAGCAGACACGTTCAGCGGAGTGTGGACCTACGCCCGCGAACTGGTGACGGGACTGGTGACGCAGGGCGCGCAGGTGACGCTCGTGAGCTTCGGCGAGATTCCGCTGCCCGATCAAACCGCCTGGATGCAGAACCTGCACGGACTGGAATATCACCCCACCGCGTTTCGCCTCGACTGGATGGAGGAAGGCGAGCAGGACTTCGAGGCCGCCCGGGAATATTTGTGCGAGATCGTGCGGGACACGCGGCCGGACGTGCTGCATCTGAACCAACTCAGCTTTGGGGCGTTGCCGGTGCCCATGCCGCGCGTGGTGACGGCGCACGGCGACGTGCTGACATGGTGGCTCACCATCCATGGAAAAACACCGGCGCCGTCGGCTTGGCTGGATTGGTATCGCGAAACTGTAGTCGCCGGACTGAAGCGGGCGAATGCTGTGACCGTGAGCACCCGCTGGATGCTCGACACGCTGCGCTTCGCCTATGGCGATATTTTTGCGGGGCACGTCGTTTCGCCGGGACGGAATCCAATCTACTTCAATCCATTTGTGGCGAAGGAAGAATTGGTACTGGCGATCGGGCGGCTGTGGGACACGGGTAAACAGGTGTCGCTGCTGACGCAGCACTCGCACCGGCAACCGGTGTGCATTGTGGGCGCGGATAACCCGATTCCAGCGCCTGCCGTGCCGATCCGCGCCGATGTGCGGGTTTCGACGGGCGAACACGAGGTATCGGTGAAGGGGGCACAGACGGAATCGCAACTGCGCAACTTGTATAGCAAGTCGCCAGTGTTTGCCGCGACGGCCCGGTACGATCCGACGGGACTGGCGTCGGTGGAGGCGGCGTTTTCGCGCTGTGCGCTAGTGGCAAACGACACGCCCGTGTATCGCGAGCTTTGGGGCGACGCGGCTTTGTACTTCGAGCGCAACGACGGCGAGAGTCTGGCGGAAGTGCTCCAGCAGCTTGACCAGGATCGCGAGATGGTGCGGCTGTATGGAACGCGGGCCTACAACCGGGCCCGCGAACGCTTCACGGCGCGACGTATGGTGGACGATTATCTGCAACTCTACCGGCGGCTGCGGAGTTCGAGAACAGCTGTGGCGTGAACATCCTCTGAGGGCTTGCATTCCCAGCAAGCGATCTAGTGCCGCCAAAGGGCGCTAACCACTACGGTACACGGAGGGCGCTGAGGCCTGCATGCGTGCCTACGCGATCCTGCCCGATCGCGCCAGCAAGCCATTGCGCAAAAAAGCCGGCTTTCGCAAGAAAGCCAGCCTAGCTCTAACTCTGCAATTCGCTTACGTGCTAAGCACCTTCTCTCGTTCCTCCGCATCCTGCCGCTCCTCGCGCGGGGACGACGGCAGCGCGAACTCCAGGACCTCGTCGATGGTCTTCACGTAGTGCGTCGACAATCCCTGCAACTGTTCGGGAGTCAGATCTTCGTCTACATTCGTCTTGTTGTCTGCCGGAAGAATCACGTCATGCACGCCGGCCCGCTTGGCCGCCAGCACTTTTTCCTTGATCCCGCCCACCGGCAGCACGTTTCCGCTCAGCGTGATCTCGCCGGTCATCGCCGTCAGCGGCCGCACCTGCTTGCCCGTCAGCAGCGACACCAGCGCTGTCACAATGGTGACGCCCGCCGATGGCCCATCCTTCGGAATGGCGCCCGCCGGGACGTGAATGTGAATGTCGTGATTGGCGAAGAATTCTTCGTCCACTCCCAATTGCTTCGCATTCGAACGCACCCAGCTCAACCCGGCCTGCATCGACTCGCGCATCACGTCCTGAATCTGCCCGGTGATCGTGAGCCCGCCCTTGCCTTTCATCTGGTTGGCTTCGACAAACAGCACGTCGCCGCCCGACGGAGTCCACGCCAGCCCGACCACCACACCCGGCCGCTTGGTGCGCTCGGCAATTTCGCCTTCGCTGCGAATCTTGATCCCGCCCAGGAACTCCTGCACGGTCTCTTTCGTGACGACCAGCTTTTCCGTCTTCCCTTCCGCCAGCCGCCGTGCCTGCTTGCGGCAGATCGTTCCGATCGTCCGCTCCAGGTTGCGCACGCCCGCTTCCCGCGTGTAGTGCCGGATCACATAACTGACCGTCTCTTCGGGAAATTCGATCTGCTCCCTGGTGATGCCGTTCTCTTCAATCTGCCGCGGAATCAGATATTGAAACGCAATGTGAATCTTCTCTTCTTCGGTGTAGCCCTGCAGTTCGATAATCTCCATGCGGTCGCGCAGTGGCTCGGCAATCGGATCGAGCATGTTGGCCGTAGTAATGAACAGCACCTTCGAGAGGTCGAACGTCACGTCCAGATAGTTGTCGCGGAAGGTCGCGTTCTGCTCCGGATCGAGCGCCTCGAGCAAAGCCGACGCCGGATCGCCCCGGAAGTCGCGCCCCACCTTGTCGATTTCGTCCAGCATGAACACCGGGTCTTTCGTCTCCGCGCGCCGGATGCCCTGGATAATCTGTCCCGGCAACGCGCCAATGTACGTACGCCGGTGGCCGCGGATTTCGGCTTCATCATGCACGCCGCCCAGCGACAGCCGCGTGAACTTGCGTCCCAGCGCGCGCGCAATCGATTTTCCCAGCGAAGTCTTGCCCACGCCCGGAGGCCCCACGAAGCACAGGATCGGCCCCTTCATATTCGGCTTCAACCGCCGCACGGAAAGATAGTCGAGAATGCGGTCCTTTACCTTCTGCAAATCGTAGTGGTCGGCATCGAGAATTTCCTTTGCCTTCGGAATCTCGATCTCCACGCCCGACGTCTTGTTCCACGGCAGGATGGCGAGCCACTCAATGTAATTCCGCGTCACGGAGTAATCGGCCGCCATCGGCGACATACGCGAAAGCCGCCCCAATTCCTTCAGAGCTTCTTTCTTCACGTCGTCGGGCATGCCCGCCGATTCAATCTTCTGTTTCAGATCCTCGGTCTCGCGCTGCCCCTCGTCCTGCTCGCCCAGTTCTTTCTGAATCGCCTTCATCTGCTCGCGCAGGTAATATTCGCGCTGCGTCTGTTGCACGCGATCCTGCACTTCCGACTGGATCTTGTTGCGCAGTTGCTGGACTTCGAGCTCCTTGGCCAGGTGCTGATTGATTTTCTCCAGGCGCACGCGCACGTCGGTCGTTTCGAGCGTATCTTGCTTGTCGGCGGTCGAAAGCGACGGCAGCGACGAGGCGATAAAATCCACCAGCCGCCCCGGCTCCTCAATATTCATCGCCACCGTCGAGAGTTCGTCTGACAGCGTTGGCGAACCGGCCACGATCTGCTGAAACAAAGTCAGCACGTTCCGCTGCAGCGCTTCGATCTCCGAATCCTTCGGCGGAATCGTTTCCGGAACCGTCACCACCTGCGCCCGCATAAACGGCGAGAGCTGCGCAAAATCCGCCAGGCGCACACGCTCCAGACCTTCGGCAAAGACAAACAGGCTCTGGTTTGGCATCTTGACGACTTTGTGCACCACCGCCAGTGTCCCGACGGTGTAGAGGTCGGTAGGCTGCGGCGAATCGACGCGCGCCTCGCGTTGCGCGACGACTACGATCGTTTTGTCCTCGCCTAAAGAGTTGATTAACTGCACCGAACTCTCGCGGCCCACTGTGAGCGGTAATACAGCGTGGGGAAACAGAACCGTGTCGCGCACCGGCAAAATCGGCAGCGAATGTCCTGATACTTCATAAGAAACAGGAGAATTTAGGTCGTTCATGCTCTTCCCTTGAGTGATTGTCACTCAACTTTGATGAACCAGACTGCCAAAAAGATGCAAACCCATAGGCTAGGTTGTTGAATTCTAGACCTTTTTCGTGCCTTTGCAAGAAATGAATTGCCCACCGCCCCCACGCCGGTAATCGCCAAGGGAGCATGGGAAGCCAGAACCAATGGTGCACCCTCGGTTCGCGCCCGGTTATTTGGGCGCAAACGTGGGAAAGACGAAAATCACACGCGGGTGGCCACCAGCGTCGCACCTGTTCTTTCAGACACCAGGTTGGGGCGATATCCAGCGTCAGAACACGTGCTTTGACCGATCTCCCTTAAAGATCAGCTCGTGGAGAACCCGTTCATTGGCCGCATTCAGTTCGAAATGCTTCTCGGTCTCAAGCGCCTTTTCGGGCAGCGGAACCAGGGTGCATTTGGCGCGCACTTCGGCCGGCTTCTTCACGCCCACCTGCCGGAAAACCATAATATGGTCGGCGCCTTCCATCACGTGCCGGATCTCATAATTCCCTGAAGGCAGCAACGTGTCCGCCACCCGCACCTTCTCTGAAAAAGTAACTTTGTAAACATCGGCAACACCCATTTGATCTTGACCGGCAACCGCCCAAGCGCTGAGGAGGATAATGCCAATCGCAATCGCGAGCACAGGTCTAACCAAGCGCATATTATTTCTCCTTATTTCCAACCTACGCCCGGCCACCGGCATGCTGCAACGCAGCACATCACATCGACTTGTGATAAATGAAAACGGCCCTCCAAAACGGGGCAAGCTCGTCCTGTCGCTGCGACTCACAGTCATGGTCCCCTCACGCCTCCCTGTAAATCCCCAGCGCCTTCACCAGTTCCGCCACCTCGCCCAGATGCCGCAGCGCATTCCGCAACTCCTGATCGTCGCCCCGCAGCAAATCTACAAAAAACACGTACTCCCACGGACGCCCGCGCATTGGCCGCGACTCAATCTTGCTTAAGCTGATGTCGCGCAGCGCAAACACGCTCAGCGCCTTGAACAGCGCCCCGGGAATATTCCTGAGGCTGAATGCCAGCGAGGTTTTGTTAGCGTTTCGTGCCGCCCGTGGCTTGCCCCGCCGAATCAGGAAGAACCGCGTGAAGTTCTTCTTGTCATCTTCAATCCCGGCCTTCAGGATTTTGCCGCCATACACCTTTGCCGCCCGCCGACTGGCAATGGCCGCCGCATCAGTCAACCCTTCGGCCATGACGTGCTTCACGCTGCCGGCTGTGTCGTAAAACGGCTCCGCTTGCAGCCGCGGATTCTTCGCAAACAAATTCCGGCACTGATCGAGCGCCACGGGATGCGAAAACACCCGCCGCACCCCAGTCAGCTTCGTCCCTGGCAATGCGATCAGATTGTGCACAATGCGGAGCCGAAGCTCGCCGACGATATGCACGTCGCGGCTTAGCAACAGATCAAAATGCTCAGCCACCGAACCGGCGAGCGAATTTTCAATCGGGATCACGGCTCCATCCACAGCCCCGCGCTTCACCCGGTCAAACACGTCGAGCGACCGCGCGCAAGGCACCACCCGCGCCCGCGGCGCCATCGCCTCCGCCGCCTCATGGCTGAAGGACCCAAGCTCCCCTTGAATCGCAATCTTCATCAGAGTCATTGATCCTCCTTCGGTAGAGACGCGGCTTGCATCATCTCATTCTCGCCCCGAAAAGGCGGGAAGGCGCATGTCTCATGTCTACAACGACGACGCCAGCGGCTTTGCCATCACCAACGCGTCCAGTTGATTCGAATAATATCCGCGCACGGTTCTTTCCACGAAATATCCCTTCTGTTTGTAAAACCGAATCGCCGCATCGTTATTCACCGCTGTTTCCAATTCCACCGCAACCGCTCCGCTCTCCCGCAGCCGCTCTTCCGCTGCCGCCAGCAGCGCCGAGCCAACGCCCAACCGCCGCGCCTCCTCGATCACGTCGATCGTAATAATGTGACCAGTATGCCGCCGCTTCTCCGCCACAATGAATCCTAGAATTCTTTCCTTCCCTTTGTCCGCCGCCACCAGCGTGAACGCCGATGCGCGCCGCATATAGAAAGCCAATTCCGGCTGCGAGTAGGCCAGCTGCGGATCGAAGCAATCCTGATCGATCCGCCAGAGCGTCTCGAAATCGCCCTTTTCAAATTGTCGGATCCGGAACGGCACGCCGCCATTGTAGCGGGATTGGAGAACTCCCACTCCGCATCGCTCCGGCTGGGATGACAGGGTCACTTACGGGACCGAGGTATCTGGTAAGTGGAAAAAACGACAGGTGATCTTCAGCGGGGAATGGAGTTATCGAGCAGGGGAATGACTTGGTTGCCGAGTTGCATGATGCGAGCCTGGGCGGCGTCAGCGGATTCGCCTTTATTCATGGCGGTGGAGAGACGGATAAGGGCGCCATCGCTGCGACGGAGGTGGATCGAGTCAGAGATCAGGTAGTACTTTTCCCAGTATTCGCTTGTCACTTCGCGACCGTGCGCCTGGTACCAATAGAGAATCAGGCTTCGTTCCAGGCCCTTTACCGCTACCCATCGATTGACAGTGAACGCCCCGCGCGGGCCATAAAGCTGCACAACCTCCCGCTGAACGGGAGTGTAGCCGGCACCGATTACGCAGTGGAGTGGGGCATGAATTGAATCGCCGAATTTCTGCGTTGGATAGTAGGCGGCGAACAGCTCAACCACCGGCTCCTGGTCACTGTCAGTCTCGTAATCGCGCTGTAGGAACTCTCCATGGCCCAGGATTTTGACGGTCTCGTCATCGAGCGGAATGTCACTCCCGCTCCATTTGTCAAACTGCATCGGCAGCGAACTGAGAGGCTGACGGGGAGGCAGGGGGACTTCATCGCCCCACGCGTATTGAACCGCAGCCCCGGCCAACATAAGAAACGCAACCACGGCGAAGCGGGCAGGAGAGGTTGGTTTAGCTTGCGCGCGTGCCTGAGGAACATCGGCCACAGGCGGTATTGGAGGCGCAGCCGTTGGCTTCCAGATGAGATTAATCAGACGATGGAGTCCGAACAACAACATCAAAGAGACGACGAAGACCAGCCATCCCTGGAACTCGTGAAAGAAGCCCTGCGCCTTGTTGGGATCCCAGAGTTGGCCGACGAGGCCTGTGCCGAAAATTCGGAAGATATTGGCAAGCACGGCGATAGGTACGGCCGCGCATGCGAGCAGGACTCGAACCCAGTTACGATCCTCGGTGAGATAGCCGTAGATGATGGCGAGGGTGATGAGCGAAACCAGCGAGCGGATACCACTGCAGGCTTCGGCGACTTCGAGCGTGATGGATGGAAGTTGGATCACATTTCCATCGCGGAGCGCGGGAATGCCGACCGCCTGCAAAGACCAGGTGGCGAGCTTCGAGGCCAATATCTGAAGCGGAAACGTGAAATGCTGCAGGATGATGGCGGGGAGCGGGACCATCAGAAACAGGAATGCCCAGGGAAACAGCACGGCACGAAACAGCGGCCAGCCCCGGAACAAAATGATGAGGCCCGCCAGCAGGATGATGAAAGAAGAGCGAGAGGTGAATAACTCGACGCCAAGCTCTCCGAAGACGAGCATGACGAGCGCGAGCATGACGATCGGGAGGCCGGTCCAGGAAGGCGAGATTCTAACTTTCTTTAGTCGCTTGCGGCTCTGCCACAACACAAACAACGAAAAAGCCGGGACGAAGAAGCCGTGCGAGAAATTGGGATCCCCCCACCATTGGACGGCCAGGCGATACAAAATCGAGTGGTAGAGCCAGACCAGGAGCAGAACGAGCAGCCAGCCAGCAGCGCGCGGCCAGAGGAGTGCGACCGGCTTCTTCTGCTCGACAGCGAGCGGGGCTAATTCGACCGAACTCTGCATAGGGCGCGCTTGCCCCTGAGCATATGCGAACAGGGATGTTCCGCGCAAAGCAAATAAGGATGGCCGAGTTAAAGCTGAACATGCCCAGCCGAGGACATCATCTTCGCCGCAAAGAAGAAGGCGCTCGCAGACAGACTGTCAACGGAGCGCCTATCTTGCATAGGGAGAGCAAACTACTGAGCCGTTTCGGAGAACGTAGCGGGACTCGCAACACCGGTCACAGTGGCTGTAATGACGACCTTGCCCGGCGATAAGGGCAGGGTATAGATCTGGCTGACAGTGCCGGAACTGCTCGCGTCCTCGGGGTTGGGGTTGGCGAAATTGCCTCCTGCACCACCATCACTGAAGGCAACGGCGGCCCCGGAAACGGGGTTGCCGTATTGATCGGTAACCACTACGGTCAGCGCTTGGGGTAGCGTCGTGCCGCGTGCGGCGGACTGATTATTCCCGGCGCTCGCGGTGATGGACGCAGCGGATCCCGCTACCGAGTGTTCGAGGACCGTCTCTTTATGCAAACCGGACGCGGTCTCGGAGACGGCAATTGCACCGACGGTGTCGGGCAACTGAAGAGAGGTACTGGCCAAGCCCTTGGCGTTGGTAACTGCCGAAGTCGGATTTGTGATGCCGCCCTCATTGGCGGAGAAGTTAACGGTTACACCCGATACCGGGTTCGCGTAGATGTCCACGACCTTGGCCACGATTGGATTCGGAAGAATGGAGCCGGCCATCCCGGTCTGGCTGCCTCCGCCAGAGTTGACAATTCTGGCGGGCGCCAGTGGTGTAGCGGTCTCGATAGCCCAGGCATTGCCGAAACGCGCCGCGGAGGCGGTCAGCGTGTAGATCCCCGCTTTCTTGGGTAGCGTGTAGGTTGTGCTCACCGCTCCGCTGGAATTGGTAATGGCAGAGGATGGATTGAACGTGCCGCCCTTGTTGCCATCGCTGAAAGTGACCGTGACCCCAGCCTGAGGTTGAGCAGTGTAAGGATCGCTAGCCACAAACTGGATCGGTGTGGCCAATTTAGCCAGTACGGTCGCGGACTGATTATTGCCGCCCGTGATTGTCAAAGTGTTGAACAGACCGTATGCTTCCAGGCTGTTCTGGGTGGCGACGTACACCCTTCCGTTGACGACTGTCTGGGTCGCGAAATGGGCCAGCGGCGGCAACCTGTCGCGGGCGGCAACTTGATTGGACGTATATAGCTGCTGTAATGAAACCGCGTCATAAGCCTGTACCTGGTTGCCGCTGAGCACCCAGAGGACGCCGTCGTGAATCCCGTTGGACGAAATGGAGGGCGAGTGCGACCCGATTAATCGAATCGCGGTCTGCGCGAACGGAGTTAGCAGGCCGTTTGAAAGCTGAAAAGCTTGCAGCGGCGCTCCATCCGGACTGAAGTAGACGATTCCATTCCAGACGGCCGGAGAAGCCATGAGTTCTCCGCCATGGATCAACTGGATCTCCTGGATGGCACGGTCCTGGCCGCCGGGCACATACTGGCCCATATCGTCGCGGTCGAGGAGGTAGACGACTGCTTCTTTGCCACTCGCGATCAACTCGTGAGGATAATTACCCGGCTGATCCGGAAGGACGACCGGACCGACCGAACTGATGTCGAGATCGTGGTCGTTGAGGTAGGCCACGGTCCACGGGGTGAAGTAATCGGCGGGTTGGTCGGGTTCGTTCTGAGGATTCCACGGCGCCGGCCCAATCTTCAGAATACTGTTGCTGTAGCTTTGGCCGCCTGAGGGAATGTCATAACTTTGGCTTTCGGCGGTCGCGACGAAAATGTTGCCGGATTCATCGGCCGAAATCCCGTTCCCCGTTTGCCATATGGAGGTCAGGCCGTGGTCGGGCGAAGTGTTGAAAGCGCCGACTTGCTGCAAGTTGGCCGCGCCATAGGCGAGGAGCCAGCCCGTGTTTCCGTCGTTGCAGCCGTTCGAACCGAAGCCCAGGTAGAGGACGCCGTTGAGCAACAATATGCCCGGACGGTTTTTCTGGTGCATGCTGTTGAATTTCGCGACGTGTCCCGTCTTGCTCACGCTGGAAGCCGTAATCTCCACCGGGCTGCCCATGCTCGTCTGCTCGGTGCCGTTCGTGATATTGAGCGCGTGCAAGTAGTGGGTGACTTGCCCGTTAATCACGCTCTTCGCGACCAGATACATGGTATTGGTCGCCGGATTGATCGCAGGCGTGCCGACAATACCTTCCTGATTAAATCCATCCATGGTGCCACAGGGCAGGAGAGGTCCACTGGCGGGCACACCCCCGTTTGTCAGGCTGACGTGCCACAACTGCGCTCCAGTGTCGGCGTCCAAGGCATAGGCGGAATCCGCTTGCGTCACGACGTACACAACGTTGTGGACGCCTTGTCCCGGAATGTCCACCTGGGGCACGTAGAGCGGCTGGGCTAGGGCCTGATAATCGATGGAAGCACTGAAAAGATGGCCAAAATTATTGCTATTAACGTTCAAGGCTGAGAGCAAGGCTTCGTTCGTATTGGCGCCGGAGCGTGTGTTGTCGCCGCGGCTGGTCGAAAGCGCCACTTGGGCCCAGGAAAAGCCTGCCAATGAGGCACACACCAATAACAGGATTGCGATTTCAAGGGCCACAGAAGATAAGTCGTGCGTTAGTCCTGGGCGCGAATCAGCTTGGGTTGCGTCCGTTGCTGCTCGAAGAAAACAGCGCATTGCGATGGCCTCTCCAACAAGAGTTTTTCCTCGACAAGTCCACGCGAGGAAGCTAGCACGTGCTACTGCGGGGAAGCGTGGAATCAAGTCCGAGATCAGTAATGCACGTGGTTGTGCAGGGTAAGTCCTGCCGATACAACCCGGCGAAAAGGAAGGACATGCAATCTATTTCACATTTTGCCCTGATTATTCGCCTTTTGAGCTAGACGTGGCTGCTCGAACTGCAAGCGGACGGAGGCGCTTTCACGATAACCCGCTCACATGGCTCGATTCGGTGCTTTTGAGCAGTTGAGCGGGCGAGGAACCGACTGGCTCAAAAGGTTTGACCCCTCGTCGGTCCTAGGGCATAATGTGTCTCGGAAGGCCGTGCCCCCCTGGCGAGTCCATCAAAGGCATACCCATTGTGACCAATCCCCTGCTGCCTCGCATTGACGAGATAGAGATATCGGAGGTGCATCCGACACCCGTCCGGCAGGCCGCCGCGGTGGGCGCGAATATTTTCTTGCTTTTGACACTGGCGTTGGTGATCCCGATTATCACGCACGGCATCTCCAAGGGCGAGTTCGACTATAACGTTGATGAGTCACAGCACGCCGCCAGCGGCATATTCTTCGCTTCCTTGACGAGGGACCTCCCGATCGCTCATCCGGTGCAATACGCCTATGCGTATTACGCGCAGTATCCAGCCCTGAGCGGCGTCATCCATTGGCCCCCGATCTTCTATGTAACCGAAGGCATAGTGTTCCGCCTGTTTGGCGCATCCGTGGCCACGGCCCGACTCACGATACTGCTTTTTGCAATGCTTGGGTGCGTATTCTGGTTCCGCCTGGTTAATGACATACAAGGAAAATGGGCAGCCGCCCTCTCAACCGTAATTTTCGCCCTGCTTCCTTCGGTGTTGTTGTTCGAGAAAGCAGTCATGCTGGAAATACCATGCCTCGCCGTGTCGATTGCGGCTTTGTATTTCTGGTACGAATACCTGACGACGGAGCGGATTCGAGCTTTGTATTGGTTCGCGGTCATGGGTGGCGGAGCGCTGCTGGTAAAGCAGAATGCGATCTTTCTGGTTGCAGTTTGTACTTTAAGCGTTCTGCTGCTCGGTAAGTGGAGGTTGTTTCTGAATCGGCGGGTGCTAGGCCCGCTGGCGATCTTGATTGTACTGGTAGCTCCTTTCTACACCGTAGTGGCAGTGATGCATTGGAAGACCATCGCGATGGACCTGACTGGGCGTGGGTTGGCGAATGTGGAAGCAAGCGCGCGCCCAGGGCATGCTGCCAGTCTGTTGTTCTACATCAGGGCCCTTCCGGAGCAACTGGGGTGGCCGTTACTGGTACTGGCGGCGGCCGGGATCGCGTGTTGCCGTTGGTGGAGCCAGCGCACGGCCAGTATTTTCATGGGGTGTTGGATTGCTGGCTGCTACATCACGTTCACCGCGATATCCCACAAAGAACCGCGCTATGCACTGTGCTGGATACCACCGCTAATTTATTTCGTGGTTGGTCCGCTTACGGCGAAATGGCGAGAACCGGCGATTCGAGTCGCTGCCCGGGCGCTGGCGCTAGTAGTACTGGTGAGCAGCGTAATCGTAGGCGCGCGCTACGAACGCCCCTACCTGTCGGGGTATGCGCAGGTAGCGCATCGGATCGTTGAAACAAGCGATTCCGGGGTGATTCTGTTCGAAGCGCGGCTGCCCGCCAACTTCATATTTTTCTTGCGGGACCTCGATCCCAATCGGCGGTTCCTAGTGCTGCGCAAGGCCCTGTGGTCTGCCCGGATAAAAACCAGCGGAGGCGTGGAGGAATTCGCGAAAACGCCCGATGACGTGCGTGACGTGATGGAGAAGAACGGGGTCAAGTACATCGTGACATCCGATCAGCCTTCAGTGTTTCAGGCGGATAGCAGCCTGCACGAGGTGCTTGAGCACGATCTGCAGTACGAACTGGTTGATGCTTTCCCCATCGAGAGCAATGCGGCCGGATGGAAAGGTATGCGGCTGCTACTGTATCGCAATCGGCTTCCGGCGCAACCAACGAGCGAATTCCTTCACATCCGCATGATGACCCTCTCGCACGACATCGTTCTTCCCTGGAGCCAGTTCCGACAGGTCTGGTAGGAGGGCGGAGGACGTGAGCGGACTTGCGAGCTAACCTTTTCCTGCAGAACGGACCGTCGTCAGTAAGTGGGGTCGTGTCATTCTTTGGCACGCATAGTCGGGGTTCGGGCGAGTGGTCGAGGGAAAGAATGTCCCGGACGTAATGGCGAATGTGGGAAAAGATTTTCCCAGTTGTGCGTATTATGGTAACGTGGAGGCTGGATCGAGCCCAAGGTCGCAAGCCTAAGCTATTGAAATATAAGCTTGTGCCGGGCTTGTGACCGCCATCTGCCTCTCCCCGGTTGGCAATGCGAGTGCACAAAAGAGTTGAACCCTTGTCCGAGCAGCGGTTCCTCCGCCTCGGAATGGATTTAGCATGGATCTTCACGATACCCAAGAGAGGTCACGCGATATACCTGCGCCGAATGGCGGGGCGAAAGTATGGATCGAGAGCGTGAGCCCCGGAATGCGCACGGTGGAAGAAGTACTTCGGGAATTGTCGCAAAATGATGTTCCGATGCTGGTGGTAGCCGAACACGGGGCGGGCAAGACGGCGGCGGCGGCGCGCATTCATAGTCTTTCCCGGCGAGCCCCGGGGCCATTCCAGGTGTTTCAGGGGCGGGAAACGAGCGAGACGGCATTAGCGGCCTGCGAACAACAGGGCGGAACAATTTATCTTCATGAAGTCGGCGATCTTCCGTCTGCGGCCCAAAAGGAAGTGCTGCGCCAGATCAGTTTGGGCGACGGCGAGCGGAATCATGTACCGCGTTACATCTGCGGGAGCTCGTGCGAACTGGAGCCCGAGGTGCGGTCGGGAAAGGTGCACGAAGACCTCTACTACCGGATCAGCGGAGTTTGTCTGCGGTTGCCCCCTCTGCGCCAGCGAAAAGAGGATATTCCTGGTCTACGGAACTGGTTTCTCGCGGTCTTTGCGGAGGATTTTAGTCAACCAGTGCCGACGCTTAGCGTAGAGACGCAAAACTTCTTTCTCGAGTATCACTGGCCCGGCAACATTCGTGAATTGAAGGATGCCACGCGGGCGATTGTCGCACTGGGAGACGAAGCACTCGCCATGGGCGGTCTTCGTTCCTTGTTGCGCAAGAGCGAGCCTCCGAATGGGGAGATTTCTTTGAAGGATGCGGCGCGCGCGGCCTCGCGGGAAGCGGAAAGGGAACTGATCCTGCACGTTCTGGCACGAACGCGCTGGAACCGGCGGCGGGCCGCGGAGGAATTGAAGATCAGCTATAAGGCACTGCTCTATAAGCTGAAGCAGATCGGGTGTGAAGGATACGGGGCCTAAGACCCCGAAGTAAGAAAAAGCAATCAGGCACGACGAGGAGAAGGACATGAAATTGATTTGGAACGCGGCGGCTGCGACAGTTTTATTGGCTGGCAGTATGGTGCTGGCGCAGGATGCTCCGGTGCAACCGGCCGCCACGGCCGCGCCTGAGAAGCCGGCCACCGCGGCACCGGAAAAGGACGCTGGCGTGGCTGTGGCGGGGCCGGATTACGTGATTGGACCCGAAGACGGATTGAGCATCAACGTGTGGAAGGAAGCCGATCTGACAGCGACCCTGCCGGTTCGTCCGGATGGCAAGATTTCTCTTCCGCTGCTTGGCGATGTGCAAGCCGCAGGCCTGACTCCGAGAGAGCTGGGCGAATCGATCACGGAGAAGCTGAGAAAATTTGTGGCCGACCCGCGCGTCACCGTGGTGGTGACGGCGATTAACAGCAAACGGATTTACATGGTTGGAGAAGTGACGCACAGCGGCGGCATGACAATGCTGCCCCGCATGACGGTCTTGCAGGCCCTGTCATCGGCCGGTTTGAGCCAGTTCGCCAATACGAAACGTATTTATGTTCTGCGCAGCCAAAACGGCAAACAGGAAAAGCTTCCGGTCAATTATCGCAAGCTGGTCAAAGGCGAAGCGATGGAGCAGAACTATATGCTGCAACCGGGAGACACGATTGTCGTTCCGTGACGGGAAGGCTGAGTAACCATGGCAAGACCAGGAATAATTCGATTGGTGCTAATGATGTTCAGCGTAGCTGCGTGCGCTGTGGCCCAGAGCAATTCTCAGCAGCAGGGCGCGGCTCCCGCGCCGGCGTTCGGCCAGAATGCGCCGGTGCTGAATCCGGAGAATCCGCCACTTTCCGGACTGGGTGAACCGGGTCTTGAACTGAAGTCGGCGAGCCGAAGCTTTATTTCACCCGCCCTGCTGGTGAGCGAAACGGCGGACAGCAACGAAAGTAATCAGCTGGGCGCGTCGGCGGTGCGTCCCGTGGAGCACGTGCTGGGCGCGTTTGACCTGCAGAAATTCTGGTCCAAGAGCGACCTGTTTCTCGAGTATCTGGGCGGCGGAGCTTTTCAAACCTCGCCCGTGTATAACGTGCAGCAACTTCAGGCGGTCGGGATGGAAGGGATTACGCGCTGGCGCACCGGCTACGTGGAGGTGCGCGACTCCTTTAGCTATATCCCGGACGGCTCTTTTGCCACAGGGGCTGCGGGCGGACTTCCAGGATTGGGCGTCGCCCTGGGCGGCCTGGGAAGCGGGGAAGCTGGTGGCGGGTTGCCGGGCACTTTGCGTTTTAGTGTCGGTGGTGGCGAAGCGGTCGGAGAGATCCCGAGGCTGGCCAATACCGCCATTGGGGATGTGGTGCAAGCGATCAGCCCGCGCTCGGCGTTCACACTGGTGGGCGCCTTCAGCAACGCACACTTTTATGACAGCTCCAATTGCTCTGGGCCGGCCAGCCAGCAGACGAACTGCCTGCTCAACAGCGACGAAACGAGTATTGAGGGCGGATACAGTCACTTGATTTCGCGGCGCGATCAGATTGCCGCCGTGTATGCGTTTCAGGTATTCCGGTTCCCGTACAGCCAGGGGGGCGAGATTTACAACGATGTCTTCAACCTGCGCTGGAGCCATACCATCACTGGACGAATGCAGCTCATTATCGGCCTCGGGCCCAAGTACACGGACTTGAGGTTCGGGACTGCTACGCCGCAATGGTCGTTGAGCGGGCGCGCGGTTTTGCGTTATCAATTCGAGCAACGCGCCTCGTTGGCCTTGAGCTGGGAGAAGTTCACGTCCGCCGGATCGGGGTACTTCCCGGGCGCAGATACGCAAGTGGCTCAGTTAGCCTACCGGCGAACGATGGGGCGGACCTACACGATTTCGCTGGCGGCGGGCTACTCGCACAACACCAGTCTCCTGCCGGGCGGCTCTAGCATTACCGCCGCCACCAGCTATGACGCGGGCACGGCTGGAGCGATCTTGCGGAAGCATATGGGGCGCACCTACGACCTATTTGCGGCTTACAGTTTCAACGAAGTGGGGTTTAACGAGCCGAACACGTTGAACTGCGCGACTTTCGGCTGCGGCAGTACGGCGCAGCGGCACACGGGTTCAATCGGGTTGGAGTGGCATCCCAAGGCAACTCGAATCGAATGATTTCTGGGCTGTGACAAGCAGCCGGATTGGTGAAGAGGATGACAGAAAATCGCGAACTGAGCATAGAAGATTATCTGGCGATGGCGCGGCGCCGGCTGAAAATTGTCTTGATCCCGCTCTTGGTTGCGCCATTGGCGGGCTTCATGGTCTCGTACATATTCCCGCCGCGATACGTGTCGCAATCGATGATTCTGGTGGAAGGGCAGAAGGTACCTACCAGCTACGTGGCCCCCGACATCACGACCGACTTCACGCAGCGCATTGCGGGCCTGCAGCAGCAGATGCTGAGCGGGAGCCGGCTGCGGCCGGTCATCCAGAGCCTGGGGCTGGTGAAACCGGGCGAGGAAGGCAAGCTGATGGAGGACATTCGCACGAACATGACCGTGACGCCAGTCCTTGCTTCGATCAGTGAGACGACCGCGCCGGGGGCCAAGAAGAAAGCGCCGTCCGCGACCGACGAGTCGCTGCCGGGTTTCTACATTGGCTATTCCAACAGCGATCCGAGCCGGGCGCAAAAGATCTGCAGCGCACTGACGTCGCTCATGGTAGACGAGAACCTGCGTTCGCGGGCGGACATTGCCAAGGGTACGACCGACTTTCTTAGCCGGCAGGTGGAAGACGCCAAGCGTGCCATCGACGATCAGGATGCGAAACTGGCGGCCTTCAAGAAGCAGTACCTGGGACAGCTTCCGGGCGACGTGGATACGAATATGCGAATGCTGTCTTCGCTCAACTCGCAACTCGATGCCACCACCCAGACCTTAAGCCGCGCGCAGCAGGACAAGAGCTACGCCGAAAGCATGCTCGCGCAACAGGTGGCTGCCTGGAAGGCGGGACAGTCAGCGACGAATCCGCAGACGCTGGAACAGCAGCTGAGCGTGCTGCAGACGCAGTTAATCCAATTGCAGGGGCGCTACACCGATGACCACCCCGATGTGATCAAAACGAAATCGGACATAGCAAAAGTGCAAGCGCGCCTCGACGAGGTCAACAAAAAGATGAATGATGCTCCAGCGGCGGGGGCCACGACGGGGGCCAGCAGCGACGAACCGCCGGAGGTTAAACAACTCCGTCTCCAGGTCCACAATTACAAGCAAGTGATTGACCAGTCGACGGCGGAGCAGAAGCGACTGCAAGCGCAGATCAACGTCTACCAGGCACGCACGTCCATGAGTCCGGCGATTGAAGAGCAGTACCGGGAGTTGACGCGCGATTACGACAACGCGCAGACGTTCTATCGCGATCTGCTGGCCAAAAAGAGCTCAGCGGAAGTGGCCAACAACATGGAAAACGAGCAGCAAGGCGAGCAGATGGAGATCTTGACGCCCGCCCAACTGCCCGAAGCGCCCGCTTTCCCGAATCGGCCCATCCTGGCGGCGGGCGGTTTGGGTGCGGGTCTGGCACTGGGTTTGGTCGTCGCTATGTGGCTCGAATTTAGCGACCGGTGCATCCGGACGGAGAAGGACATCGCAGTGGCCATGGAGTTGCCGATGTTGATTTCGGTTCCGTGGCTCGGTGCCGACGAAGAGGCCGCCCCGAATGGGAATGGGCGGCGCCGGTTCTGGGGGCGCGGAAGTCCGCCCGCGGAGGATGAGGAAAGAGTCGAGGTCTAACAGCGGCCTATGTATAAGCAATTTTTTGGATTTCGGGCCAACCCGTTCAACGTGAATCCGGATCCGCGGTATCTGTTCCTGACGCGGCACACGGAGGAAGCACTGGCCTGCCTTACTTACGGGATACAGAGCCGCAAGGGCTTCGTGCTCCTGACGGGCGAAGTGGGCACGGGCAAAACGACCCTGATCAACAAGCTGATGGAGTGGCTGCGGGGGCAGCAGGTGGCAACCGCCTTTGTCTTCAACTCGCGTATGGACGTGACACAACTGCTCGAATACGTGATGTCGGACTTCGGCATTCCGTGCGAGACAAAGTCGAAGAGCCAGATGCTGCAGCGTCTTTATAGCTGGCTTTTGGATCGCTATCGAGCCGGGGAAACGGCCGTACTTGTCATTGACGAGGCGCAGAATCTTTCCGACGAAGTGCTCGAGGAAATCCGAATGCTCACCAATCTGGAGACCTTCACAGAGAAGCTTCTACAGATCGTGCTGGTAGGGCAACCGGAACTCGAGCAGCGTCTGAAGCAACCGCAGTTACGCCAGTTGCGGCAGCGGCTGACGCTGCGGGCGAAAACGCACGCCTTCAATCTGGAGGAGACGGAGAACTATATCGTGCAACGGCTTCGGATTGCTGGATCCAACGGCGATGCCATCTTCGAGCGGGAGGCTGCAACCGCCATTTTCCGCTACTCAGCCGGTATCCCGCGCGTCATCAATTTGCTATGCGAACACTGCCTGGTCAGTGCCTTCGTGGATCAGCAGAAGCTGATCACCGCGGAAATTGTTGATTCGGTCGCCCGGGATTTTGACTTGGCGGATGCAGCGGCCGTGGTGATGACGCCGCCGGTTCCCCCTGCATCGCAAAAATTCGATCTCGTCGAGGCGTTGCGCACCTTGGCGACGCTAGCCGATAAGCTGCGCCAGAGCGAACAACAAGACCTGGGGAAGGAAAGGAAACTATGAGCCGCATCCATGACGCATTGAAACGCGCCGAGCAGGAAAGAGCAGCCTCCATGGGGACGCATGTGGAGTCCAATCTCCAACCGCTCGAACCCTCGCAGGTGGAAATGGAGAATCTGCAGGGCCCACCGGCTGCGGCGATGACCACACCGTCCGGGCTCAGCTACGAAGCATTGCTGGCGCGCTGCCCACAAGCTGCGTGGAAGCCGGATGCTGGCCACATGTTGTTTTTCCAGGATGACGAGACCCGCGTCGGCACCGAGGAATTTCGGACCCTGCGCTCGCGGCTCTACCAGATCCGCGAAAAGATGCCGTTAAAACGGTTGCTGGTTACCAGTGCGATGCCGCGGGAAGGCAAGTCGTTTGTGGCCTCCAATCTGGCGCAGGTTCTGGTGAGGCAGCACGGTCGGCGCGCGCTGCTTATCGACGCCGATCTGCGCAATCCCGGCTTGCACAAGAACTTTGGCGCGCAGCTGAATCCGGGCCTCTCAGACTATCTGGCGGGCGAATGCGACGAGTTTGCCATCATGCAGCGCGGGCCTATGGAGAGCCTGTTTTTCGTTTCCGCAGGCCGCGTGGTGCCGAGCGCTCCGGAACTGCTGGCCAATGGCCGCTTCAAGCTTTTTTTGCAGCGGATCGAACCGCTGTTTGATTGGGTGATAATTGACTCCTCGCCGGTCATCCCGGTATCGGACCCGACGCTGGTTGCAGGCTTCTGCGACGGCGTGCTGATGGTTGTGCGCTCGGAGATCACATCGTCAGATCTGGCGAAGCGGGCGCGAGGAGAATTCCCGGACAAGTTGCTGGTCGGAGTAGTCCTCAACGGCACCATCGGCAGGCATGCACAAGCGAGATACTACTATGGGGAGTCGATGAGCCCCTACGTGAGCCAATACCTGAGGCCCTACCGTAAGTAAAACCGAGGCCCCGTGATCCGGCTCTTCAATGTTTATTACCCGGTCCGCACTCTGATCCTGCTGGTCGGAGAGGCCCTGATCGTTGGGACTTCTCTCCTGCTGGGGGTCATGTATGCGAACTGGGAGGACAGTTACCTCGTACTGGTTTACGAGCACGGCTACGTCAAGATCATCGCGCTGACGCTGCTGGTTCTGCTTGGCTCGCACTGGTTTGACCTCTACGACACGTCCCGTCTGACTACCAAAGGGGAGCTGTATTTCCGGTTGCTGATGGTGCCTGGGCTGTTGGCGTTTGTGCTGGCCGCGGTTTCCTACTTCCGTCCCGAATATGAGCTCGGTTATGGAGCGACAGAAGTTGGCCTGCTGATTCTCACGGCTGCGCTGTTCGGATGGCGCATGGGCTTTACCTGGCTGCTCCAGTTGCCAATCCTGATCGAGCGCGTCTACGTGCTGGGCACCGGGGAGCACGCGCAGCGGTTGGTGCACGGGCTCCGGCAGAATCCGGAGATCGGAGTGGAGGTAGCCGGCTGGACCGGCAAAATGGAAGGAGCGGTAACCAGCGATTCAGTGGCCGCCCACCTGCGTGAGGTTGTAAGCAAGCAAAAGGTTCACCGCGTCATCGTCGCAATGCCGGACCGCCGGGGCACGATTCCCATGCAGGAGTTGCTTGACCTGCGTATGCAGGGAGTCAAGATCGAGGAAGCGACTTCGTGGCTGGAGAAGATTTCGGGCAGGATCGAAGTCGAAAACCTCTATCCCAGCTGGATCGTGTTTGGGGTGGGATTCCGGCGCAGCCTCATTTTCCAATTCTCCCGGCGCGTGGTTTCGATCGTAATTTCATTGACAGGCTTGGTTCTCGCTCTGCCTGTGATTCCCTTCATCGTACTCGCTATCAAGCTCGATTCAAGGGGCAAAGTATTTTATACGCAAGCGCGCGTTGGGAAGATGGGAAAGGTTTTCAGAGTCGTGAAATTCCGCACGATGCGCGAGGACGCCGAAGCTTCCGGTGGCCCGCAATGGGCGGGCGACAAGGATCCGCGGGTTACACGCATCGGCAAGTTTCTGAGATCGTCGCGGCTGGATGAGATTCCACAGCTCTGGTGCGTCCTCAAAGGAGATATGGCGTTCGTCGGACCTCGGCCCGAGCGGCCAGAATTTGTCGAATGGCTCTCAAAGGAGATTCCCTACTACGGTGTGCGGCACATGATACGGCCGGGACTGACGGGGTGGGCGCAAGTCAAGTACAAATACGGCAGCACCGTCGAAGACGCGCGGGAGAAGCTACAGTACGACCTGTTTTATATGAAAAACGCATCCTTTGGGCTGGACTTTATGATCATGTTTCTCACCATCAAGACGGTCATTCTGCGCCGGGGCGCGCAATAAAAATCATAGAGGCGCGCGCATCCTGCTAGCGCGCTGTCTCCATCATCGTCTCGCTTGCACCCGGCTCTGTGTGCGGTTCACCTTCCAGGCACACTCGATGCCATAGCTCAAGATTCAGCAGGCGCCAGATGCGATCGTAGTTGTCGCGATGTTTGGCGCGGTGTTCGTCGAATAGTTTCTCGATGGCCTCGCGGCGAAAGTATCCGCGCTCCAAGCTGCGGGGCTCAACGAGCATGGCGCGGATCGTCTCCAGGCGCGGGCCGGCCAGCCATCCACTCCACGGGGTCGGGAAGCCCAGCTTGGGCCGGTAGATGATTTCGTGGGGCAGCAGGTCTTCCATCGCTTTTTTCAGGATTCGTTTTCCTGCCAGCCCCTGAATCTGCACCTCGCGCGGTATGCGCGTGGCGAACTCGACAAGAACATGATCGAGAAATGGCACGCGGCTTTCGATCGATGCTGCCATACTCATGTTGTCCTGCTTCATCAGCAATTCGACCAGGTAGGTTTTGATATCGGTATAGAGAAGTCGCTGTAGCGTGGCGCCGCCCGCCTGCGTTGCTGACCGCTCCCAGTAGCCGATGACATTCTTGTACGCCGTCGCGGGATTAGTTTCGCGCGTGAAATCGGCGGTCAACAGGGCGTTCTGCTCCGTCGCACTGAAGGCAGAAAAGAAATTATCGAAATAGAAGGAATCCCAAGCCGCGCCGTCTTTACCCAGGAAGGTGTGCTCGAGTTTTCGGCGCAGAGTGGCTCCCAGGAGCGATGAGTTGGCGATCACATCACGCAGTGCGCGCCGCAGCGGGCCGGGCACTATGGAACGATAGGGGCGATCGATCGCCGCGTTCTTGAGGGTGAACGCGTAACGCGTGTAGCCGGCCAGCGTTTCGTCGCTGCCTTCGCCGGTGAGAACAACCGTCACTCGCTCGCGCGCCAGCTTGGCTACGAAATAGAGCGACACACTCGACGGCCATGTAATGGGTTCATCTTCGTGCCAGATCAGATGGGGAAGGGCAGAGAAGAAGTCGTTTTCGCTGACGAGGACCTCCCGATGCTGGGAATTGATGTGCGAGGCGACGGTGCGTGCGAAGGGCAATTCGCTGTAGGTCTGCTCGCCATAGCCGACGGAAAAAGTTTCGATCGGTTCGCGGCGAATCTTTGTCATCAGCGCCGCCACGGCGCTCGAGTCGAGCCCGCCGCTAAGAAACACGCCCAGCGGTACGTCGCTCATCAGATGGCTCTGGACTGTACCTTCCAGGAGTTCGCGGTAAGCGCGGACGTAATAACTTTCGTCGCGTGATTCGTGCGGCTGCGAAGCATCGAGGTCCCAATACTGCCGGATCTCAGCCTTGCCGTCGGGACTGATGGTGAGCGTGTGGCCCGGCAGCAACTTGCGGACGCCCGCATAAAACGTCTCTTCGCCGGACAAGTAGCCGAACGCCAGATACTCTGGCAAAACGGCCCGGTTGAATTCCGGGCAGATGCCGCCGTGCGCCATTATGACCTTGATTTCGGAACCGAACAGCAGGCGTTCGGGCGTGAGTTTGTAGTAGAGCGGCTTGATGCCGACCCGGTCGCGGGCTATGAACAGGGTTTTCGTATTGCGGTTCCAGATGGCAAAGGCAAACATGCCGCGCAGGTGGTGCACGCAATCGGCGCCGTATTCCTCAAACGCGTGGATGATTGTTTCCGTATCGCTATGTGTGCTGTAGCGGTGTCCGCGGGCGACGAGTTGCTCGCGCAATGCCATGTGGTTATAGATTTCGCCGTTGAAAACAATCCAGAGCGAGCCGTCCTCGTTGGAGATGGGCTGGTGGCCGGTGGCCAGGTCGACGATGCTGAGACGCCGCATGCCGATCCCTAGACAGCCGTCGGTATAAAAACCTTCGTCGTCGGGGCCACGATGCGTAATGGTATGGCACATATTGCGCAGCGCGGAGGCGCTTGCCCGGGTGTCGCGACCAAATTCAACAATTCCGGCGATGCCGCACATTCAGTTTTTCTCCGCGTAGGATGACGTTCGGTTAACGTTCGATGCAGTTGAGAGCGGGCAGCTGGTGAGCTGATCAAACAACGCAGTCGTCGCAAAGGGTTCTGGCTCCGCGTGCAGCGTGGCGTCGAACTTGCGCCACTCGAAATATTTTGAGGGCCCGCCCGCCTGGAGAAGTGGGCGGCCTTGCCACTCGACTGAGCTGCCGCCAATGAGGATCAACTGCGTGAGCATTTCTTTTTCAATCCGGCAATAGAGCAGCACGGCGTCTGAAGACCACGGGCCGAAATTCCATAGCTGCTCGTCGTTTGCGAAGAAGAATCCATGGCTTTCACCACCCAGATGGAGTTCGTACACCTGTGCGTTCGCCTGAGGCAGGCTGACCAAGCGGCCGCTCTCAAGACGGTGCGACGCGTTTGCCTGCACCAACCCGGCAATTGCGAACTCCGCCGGCAGTTTGACGCGTGCCTCCGATCGGACAATGGGCGCCGGTTGGTAGCGTCCGTAAGCAGGTGAAAGCAGAGCGCGCATAACCTGTGTCTTCCAGGCAGTTTCTTCGGGAAAGAACAGGCGCAGGGTTGGCTGGCCCGGCTCGGGTCTTGAAGCTACGAGTTCGTTTTTTGTGTCGGATTCGCGCAAGACGACGTCACTCTCGAAATGCCAGCGGACCTCCAAGTCGTGCTCTGCCTCTCCAAGGAGAGCATCGCGTACGAACCAGATGCCCTCGTTGGAACTGCCGTTGCCGTCACGATCATTCGACATTCGATCAATCCCCAAGCCATTCACGCGCAGGATCGAGCGCCGGTGCGTGACCGGGTCCGGCAGCCGCTCATATCCATCATGGCTACCCGAGAAGTAAGTGAAAGTTTGGCCCACCAGCCAACTTTCTGCCTGGGACGTCGGAATGTCGGTCCAGGAAAACGGGTCTTGAGGAAGTGCCTGGTCGAGAGAATCGACTCGAACGGTGTTGTGCGCGCCGGTGCCGCGCAGCGCATTGCGATCGGCGGGCTTAGAGGATATGTAAACGCCGCTGCCTGAGTCCACCAGCCAGCGTGAACCGTTCATGGTCAGGCGCAGGCTGAGGGCGTCGGCGTGGCCATGGCCGCAGCGGCCTGTGCCTTGCGGTCCAGCATCGATCATCATGGTCTGCGAGCAGGGCACGGTATCGGCGATCACATAGATGCCGCCGTCACGGAAGGCGATGGAAGCCGGCTGGAGTTGCGGCTTGGGCGGTGCAAGCTTCGCGATGGCGCGTTCTCCGTAGAGCCAGATGGACTCTTCGGTGAGCCGCGCTGTCGTCAAATCGTTGCGGCCGAGGGCGAGAGCACCGAGCGCGAGGGGGTCCGTCATGTGTTCGGTGTGGTTGCGTCGAGGATTGAATAGTCGACCACCGTCATCGTCGCCAAAACCTTCCACCGGGCCCGTCTGCGCGAGGGCTGCAATCACGTCCAACATCTTGCCCAGCACTTCATCGTAGGCGGCAGAAATGCGCTTGCCATTGGCCGCCGCGAGCGCTCGCGTATACAGGAAGAAATCGAGCGCATAGACGTGGTAGTAAAGGGACTGCTCGAAATAAACGCCATCGGAGCGGACTTGCCGTCCGGCTTCACGCAGTACGATTTGCCAACCCTCACTCTTCCAACGTGCTGCGTGTGGCATCTGTGGATAAATCGTGCCTAGGAAAAACATGGCGACGGCTTCGCCGAGCAGGTGTGTGTTCGGAGAGAAGTAGGTGGACAGATAGCGCTCGATGTAACGCCCGTGAAAGGCGAGAGCGGGAAGAAGCTGGGAGCGAAACTCGGCATAGGCAGGTGCATCAGCGAGCAAATGATCCACCCAGATCCACGACAGACTGCGAAACGCAACTTCCAGCGTGCTGCCCCAGTTCATGCCCAGCGGATAGGGGTTTGCATTCATCCAACTATGCCACTGCGCAGTCAGTTCGCGAACGTACTTTTCATCACGTGTAAGCAGCCATGCCTTGGCCAGGGTGACCAAGTGCTGATGACGGTTGAGTTCCCAAGTAACTTTATGGTCGCCGACCCGCGCGAATTCAAGAAAGGGAATCTTGAACCATGGGTCGAGTGGCGCTCGTTTTGCATGGACAAGGTCGAGGTGCCAGTCGATGTCATGGCTGTTGCCGTAATCAAGGTTCTCGTAGCCCAGGAGGCGAAAGCGGTGCTCACAAATTTCATCCGCTTCGTCCACAACGGCGGCGGCCTCGGTGGGCAGGTGCTGCTGCAGCAACTGGGCGCGTGGAGCGGCATGGCCGCGGTCGAAAAAGAACTGGCCTTCCGTTGAGAGCGCATGCAACCGGATCGCATGGGAAGGCATGCCGAGCTGATGGCGCAGGAGATCAGTGCGTTTGTTGAGTTCCTGCGCGAGGCGCGTGAATAATTCGTCGCCGTTCATGCGGGAGATGCGCGCCAACTTGTTGTGCCATCGGGAAGTCACAAGTAGCCCTTATCTTACAATGTGGGAGAGCGGACTCGGCAGCTGGCGCCGAATGAGGTTGACACTCCAAAGTGTTTCTAGTTTGAGGCTTGGGATTCACCGGGGACTATGGATGGAGGGCGCGGTTAGGTTATCTTGGTAAGTTGTTGTCCTGCGGCAAGTTCTTTACGATTTAGTGTTGCGGGAGGAAGTGGCGCACCAATAGACGGCCAGCCGCAGCGCTGGAAAGAAGGAGGTTTTACTTTGGGTTTGTCGGTCAGTGTCTTTGGTTTGGGGTATGTCGGATCCGTGTCGGCAGCTTGCTTTGCGTCGATGGGGCACAAGGTGATTGGCGTCGACGTGAGCCGGGCCAAAGTCGAAATGCTCGATTCCGGGCGCACGCCGATCATTGAAGCTCGCATGAGCGAATTGGTGGCGGAGGCGAAGCGGGCTAGTCGCTTGCATGCCACCACTGACGCGACGGAAGCAGTGTTGAACTCCGACGTCTCTTTTGTTTGCGTGGGCACGCCGAGTTTGAAGAATGGGAAGCTTGATCTCAGCCATATTGAAAGCGTGGCGCGGGAGATCGGCGGGGCGATTCGGCAGAAAAAGTCCGCGCACGTGTTTGTGCTGCGCAGCACCGTGCTGCCGGGGACGACCGGGACGGTGGCGTTGCCGATTCTTGAAAAAGAAAGCGGGAAGAAATGCGGACGCGATTTTACCGTCTGTTATAACCCGGAGTTCATGCGCGAAGGCAGCGCGGTCGCCGATTTTCTGAACCCGCCGTACACGATTCTGGGGGCGAGCGACAAGAATCATCTGGCGCCGCTACGGGAACTCTACAAGGACCTTCCAGCCCAGCTTTACGAGACCACGATTCCGGTCGCGGAGATGGTCAAGTACTTCTCCAACTGCTACCACGCGCTGAAAATCGGATTCGCCAACGAGATGGGGACGATGTGCAAACACCTCGGGGTGGATGCGCAGGAAGTCACCAAGATATTTACCTCGGACACGAAGCTGAACATCTCTCCGGCATATCTCTCGCCTGGATTCGCGTTTGGTGGCTCCTGTCTGCCGAAGGATCTGCGGGCTATCACCTATAAAGCGAAAGAGCTTGATCTGAAGCTTCCGGTGTTGGAATCGCTTATGCCGAGCAACGCTGTGCACATCGACCGCGCCGTGGATATGGTGATGAGCACGGGAAAAAAGAAAATCGCGCAACTTGGCCTGAGCTTTAAGGCCGGCACGGATGATCTGCGCGAGAGCCCGCAGGTGCAGCTGATCAAACGTCTGATGGGGGAAGGATTGGAAGTGCGCATCTGGGATGAAGATGTTTCACTGGGGCGTTTGGCAGGCGCGAATCGCCAGTATATTGAAGAAGTCATTCCGCACATCGGATCGGTGCTTACGGCCGATCTTGAGAGCGTGATGCGGTCGGCGGAAGTTGTGATTTTAGGCAACAACTCTGCAAGCCGGGAGCGGTTGGCGCAATATCTGCGCCCGGACCAGATCGTGATTGACCTGATCCACCTGGACCGGACAAAACGCCCGGAAGGTGCGAAAGCATACGAAGGCATTTGCTGGTAGCCAGCCCGGAGCGCAACCTGTCTCCAACTCCCAGCTTCGGCCCGGTCCTTGGAGCTTGTGGGAGCCCACTTTTGCCACGGGTAGTGGGATAAATGGGAAAAAGTCTTCCCATTCGTGCCCACTGTGATACTGTGGATCGCAAGAAGCTGAGGCGTACATCTTTGCAAATAGATGAAACAAAAGATGTTAGCCTCATGTTAATAGAGCGTATTTTTCCTCGGATGGCAGCCCATTTGCTGCTGAAGAGGCACGCCTTTTTTGCGAGGAATATTCCCCTGACCTCGGTACGGCTAGAATAAGCATCAGAACTGCCGCAGTCGGGCTGGGCCTCTTGATCATGTTTCAGGCTGTGAAAGCAGTTCTGTCGGGCCGGAGTGCGCAGTGAGAACGATGTTCTGGGTGTCGGCTGCGGTAATCGTCTACGCCTATGTGGGGTACCCGGTTTGGCTGTGGCTGCACAGTTGGTGGTCTCCTTGGCCGGTGCTACGCGGACCGGGTTTGCCGCCGGTTTCGGCGGTGATGGTGGTCCGGAACGAGGAATCGGCGATCGCGCGCAAGCTTGAGAACCTGCTGACGCTCGATTATCCAGCCGAGAAACTGGAAGTGGTGACGGTCTCCGATGGCTCGAGCGACGGCACAGAGATGGCTCTTGCTGAGTTTGAACGGCAAGATCCACGCGTGCGGGTGGTTGCGAAACAGGCCTCAAAGGGCAAGGCGGCCGGACTGAACGATGCGATTGCGTTGGCACGGGGCGAGATACTGCTTTTCACCGATGCTCGGCAGCAAATCGAGCCGGGTGCGCTGCGCTTTCTGATCGAGAATTTTGGCGACCCCCAAGTGGGGGCAGCGAGCGGAGAGTTGATGCTGGGAGATCCGGCGAGTGGAGAAACGGCAAAAGGAATGGGATTGTACTGGCGCATCGAGAAGAAGATTCGGGAACTGGAATCGGCTTCGGGTTCTGTCGCCGGAGCGACGGGAGCGATTTACTGTGCGCGCCGCGCCTTGCTCGATCCGCTGCCGGAAGGGACCATTCTCGATGACGTGCTGCTGCCCATGCAGGTAGTGCGCCGGGGCGGGCGCGTGATTTTCGACTCGCGGGCACGGGCTTGGGACTCGCCCGATCTCGGTGAAAGCCGCGAGTTTTCGCGCAAGGTTCGCACGCTGAGCGGGAATTATCAGCTCCTGCAACTGGCTCCCTGGCTGCTGAGTTCGGCGAATGCGATTCGCTTTGAGTTCATCAGCCACAAGCTGTCGCGGCTGATTGTGCCTTTTGCGCTGCTGGGGTTGCTGATCGCATCGATTTTCTTGCCGGGACCTTTCTACCGGGTGGCGCTGGGAACGCAGATTGCGTTCTACGTGCTCAGTCTGGTGGCACTGGGAGGGATCGAGGTTGGTCCGCTCTCGCGACTGGCGGACGCGGCGCGGACGTTTGTGGTGTTGAATTCGGCCGCTCTGATGGCGTTTGTAAACTTTGTGACCGGGAGGAAAACAGTCTGGGTTCGCTGAACCGTTATGAGAATCCTCTGGGTCAAAGCCGATAAACTCCTGCCGGTCGAGAACGGTGGCAACATCCGCTCGTATCACGTGTTGCGCTATCTCGCATCGCGGCACGAGCTGACGTTCTGCTCCTACTATGGAGGAGGACCGGACCCGGACTATGAGCAGGAGTTGCGGAGGCAGTTGCCGGGGGCGGTCGCCATGTGTACGGGCAAGAGGGAACTGGCGGGAGTAGGGCGAGGCCTCGACTATTTGTGGCATCTCGGGGCACAAGCTCCGTACGCGGTCAGGAGATTTGCTGATGCAGCGGTGCAGCGGCGGCTTGCAACCTGGTTTTGCGAGAACATCTTTGACGTGGCTGTATGCGACTTCCTGGATGCGGCCGTGAATTTTCCCGCTCGGCTGAACATCCCGAGCGTGTTATTCCAGCATAACGTGGAGTGTGAAATCTGGCGGCGCCATATGGAAACCGCGAGCAATCCGGTCAAGAAAATGATGTACCGCATGGAATTCCACAAAATGCTGGGCTACGAACAGGGCGCGGTGAGGAGATTTCAGCATGTGATCGCGGTGTCGGAAAACGACCGATCGCTCATGAAGCAGTGGGTGGATGCCGATCACATTACAGTCGTGCCCACGGGAGTGGACCTCGCGCATTTCGCGCTGGACCCGTATACGTCGAATACAGGTGCGTCGGGGGGAGCGCCGCTGATCACCTTCATTGGCGCCATGGACTGGGAGCCGAATGTGGACGGCGTGGAGTATTTTTGCGGTGAAGTCTGGGGAGCGATCAAAAGGGAAGTGCCGGAGGCACGACTCCGCATCGTAGGGCGCAATCCGGTGCGGCGCGTCCAGAAGTGGGCCGCGGACTCGATCGAGGTGACGGGGCGCGTGCCTTCTATCATTGAACATCTGTGCGAGTCTTCTGTGGTGATTGTGCCCTTACGGATCGGCGGAGGCACACGCCTCAAGATCTACGAAGCGATGGCGGCGGGCAAGGCAGTGGTCTCGACGACGGTGGGCGCGGAAGGATTGGACGTCCATCACGGCCGCGACATCATTCTGGCCGACGATGCCCAGGCGTTTTCTCAGGCAGTGATCATGCTGTTGCGAGATAGCGAATTGCGGAGCCGCTATGGAAAGGCGGCGGCCGAGATGGCGGCTCGTTATGACTGGCCCGCGATCGGGCAGCGATTCAGCGAAGTGCTGGAGTCAGCGGCGGAGAAGAAGTCTGTCGAAGCCGCAGCATCTCCAGTTCGCGTGGGGTAACAAACGAAAGAAGGGACTGTGGCTACTGGCGATAACGGCAACGCAACAGCGGTGGAGGCAGCATCGGAGAGACGCGCGTCCTTCCGGATCTCCGACCCGACGAAGCAAGCGTTCTTCTGGCTGAGCGGGTTCTTCGTGGTCTATTGTGCGCGTCCGGAAGATTGGATACCTGCCATCGGCTACCTTCCTCTTGCCAAGATTACCGCGACCCTCGCCCTGTGGGGGCTGTTCAGCAGCATGGGAAACACGAAGCGTACGATGAAGGATTTACCCAAAGAAGCGCGGCTGCTGCTCACGATGCTGCTCCTGCTTTACCTCGGCGCCTTTCTCTCGCCTGTTTGGAAAGGCGGCGCGATATCCCGGACCATCGACTTTTCCAAGATTTACATCGCCTGGGTGCTGATCTTCCTGCTCATCACTACGTTCGACCGGCTGCGCCAGATCATTTTCATCCAGACTTTTTGCGTTGTCACGGTCTGTGCCATCGCGCTCGTCAAAGGGCACAACACGCCCCGGCTCGAAGGTGTCATCAATGGGATCTATGCGAATCCAAATGATCTGGCGTTTGCCATTGTTTTGTCGCTGCCATTCTCACTCGCCTTTATGCTAACGGCCAAGAACGCGATCAAAAAGGTGTTTTGGTTTGGTGGGATGTTGATCATGTTAGTCGCGCTTTTCGAAACCGCGTCCCGCGCTGGTTTCATTGACCTGGTCATTTGCGGAAGTTTCACTCTCTACCTTTTCGCCATCAAAGGCAAACGAATGTATTTGCTGGTGGCAACGGCCTTTCTGAGCGTGCTCATCGGAGCCAGCGTTGGCGGCAAACTTTACGATCGCTTTGAAGCCCTTTCCGGCGACAGCGTGGGCGAGCAGTCGGCAGTTGGATCATTCGAGCAAAGAAAGTTCCTGATGATGCGCGCCCTCGACGCAATTGAGCAGTATCCACTCTTCGGTGTTGGCGTGCAAAACTTCATCGCTTATTCGGGGGAGTGGCGTGAAGTTCACATGACCTACCTCCAGGTCTGCGCCGAAGGTGGCATTCCGGTTTTCATTATTTATGTCATGATTTTCCGGCGAGGGTTTCAGAACCTGAAGCTCCTGAGAAAGAGAACCGATCTCGATCCCGACATTGTCCTATTTGTTGGGGCACTTACCAGTTCGCTGGTGGGGTTCGGTGTGGGGGCGTTGTTCGCCCCAGAGACGTACCAGTACTTTCCCTATTTTTTTGTTGCCTTTGCGGCGACGCTGATGCAGACAATCAAAGAGCAAGATCAAGAACAAGAGAAAGGGCCCGGCCCGGCGTCTCCTGCGCCGAAGAAGGCCCATCATTTCCTGGAGGTTTATGCCGATCGCGGAAGAACAAGCGCAGTCACCCCTGTCCGCTGACTTGCAGGCGATCTTGCGGTGCCTCAGTTGCGGCTCGGAACTCGAGCGCGATGGGCGCGGAGGCTACGTGTGCTCCGCCTGCAAGCGGGAGTACCCGAACGTGAATGGGATCGCACGTTTTGTGGACGCACAGCACTACGCTGCCAGCTTTGGCTTCCAGTGGCACCGCTACCAGAAAACGCAGCTCGACCACGATGACGTGCGCGAGTCCGATCTGAACTTTCGCTGGAAGACGGCGCTTCGGCCCGAAGAGCTCAAGGGCAAACTGGTGCTTGATGTGGGTTGCGGCATGGGCCGCTTTGCTGAAGTCGCCACCAGTTGGGGTGCGCGCGTCGTCGGCATCGACCTCAGCGCGGCCGCAGAGGTGGCCGCGAAAAATCTAGCCTCCCGCGATTTTGTGGCCTTCCAGGCCGACGTATTTTCGCTTCCCTTTGCCCCGGAGAGTTTCGACATTATCTACAGCGTGGGGGTGCTTCATCACACGCCGGACTGTGAGGCTGCGGTCAAAACGCTCAACAAATATTTGAAACCCGGCGGCATTCTCGCCGTTTGGCTCTACAGCGGATACAACAAATGGTACCGGTTCAGTGATTTCTGGCGCCGCTATACCAGCCGGATGAAGCCGCAGACCCTGCATGGCATCCTGAAGGTTGCGGTACCGGCGCTGTACAACACGCAAGAGGTCCTGAGGAAAGTGCCGGTCGTTGGACGTCCGGCCGCAGGCTTGGTGCACCACGTATTTCCAGTGAACCGCCAAAAAACCCCGGAAGCCAGGATGCTCGATACGTTCGATTGGTACTCGCCGAAGTATCAGTCCAAGCACACGTATGAGCAGGTCTTCCGCTGGTACGAAGCGATGGGCATGGAAGACATGCGTATCGGTGATTTCTCGATCGCGGTGCGAGGGCGAAAGCCGGCGCGGCCTGCCTAGCGGCGCTTCTCGAATGCATGGGTGCAAGGGGAAGAGCTGAGTTCAGGATGAGTCTCAGAAAGAAGATTTCCTATGCCAGGAAAGTAGGGCGGGCAGCCGCGTGGCGCGGACTGCAATCGCCGGTGCGCTCGCCCGTGCATTTGATTTTCGCCATGGCAGACCATTTTGAACCAGCGATCGATCCGGTTGATGGGTACCAGCGCGTCGCGTATTCGGAGCAGGAACGTCGCGTGGGATGGTGGTGCCGCGAGTACCCAAAGGCCAACGACCGATGGCGGGATGAGGAAGGTCGCCCTTTCGTTCACACGTATTTCTATCCTGCGGAGCAGTATGACGAGGGTTTGCTGGCGGCTCTGGCCGATCACTGCCACCAGGGCTGGGGGGAAATCGAAGTTCATCTGCATCATGGCGTTTTCGAGCCAGACACGGCCGAAAACACGCGCCGCCTGCTGACCGAGTTTCGAGATCGCTTGGCTTATCGGCATCGCTGCCTGGCTGTCGAAGAAGGATCGAACCAGATGCGCTATGCCTTCGTCCATGGGAATTGGGCTTTGGCAAATTCTGCCGGCGGCTGGCTTTGCGGCGTTGATTCGGAGATGCAGATACTCGCTGAAACGGGCTGCTATGCGGACATGACGATGCCGGCGTCCATCATGAGCCCAGCGCAGACCGCGAAGATCAATTCCGTGTATGAGTGCGCGCTGCCGCTCGATCAAAGCGCACCTCACCGCAAAGGCTACGACCTGACGGTGGGAAGGGCCCCCAGGATCTTTCCGCTGATTGTGCAAGGACCGCTGGTGGCGGATGTGGCCGGTGTTCTGCGCGGGGGAAAGGGCGCTGTTGAAAATGGCGAGATCAACGGATCGCGACCGATGACGCTTGATCGCCTCCGGCTTTGGAAGCAGGCACAAATCCGCGTTGCAGGCCGTCCGGATTGGCTTTTCATCAAATTGCATTGCCACGGCATGAACCCGACACAGAAGGAAGCTGTGGTCGGCGATTCATTCCGCAAGTTTCTTGACGATCTGGTTGGCGGCGCCGCGCAACGAAAAGAAACGCTACACTTCGTGACCGCGCGTGAAATGGCTAACATTCTGCTGGCTGCCTGCGATGGGCGCGAAGGCAATCCCGGCGACTACCGCGACTATCGCTTCAAGCGGATTGCGGCCGTTGCTTCGCGATCGGAAGGTTCCTGTGCCGTCCCTGTGAGCCGGAAAGGATAAGATCCAATCATGTGCGGCATTGCCGGAATCGTCAGCGCCGAGCGCGAGAGCGGTATCTCCGAAGCTCTCGTGCGCCATATGTGCGATCAGATTGTGCACCGGGGCCCCGACGACGAGGGCATCTACGTTGCCGATGGCGCCGGACTCGGCATGCGCCGCCTCTCGATCATCGACCTCTCCGGCGGCCACCAGCCGGTCTTCAACGAAGATCGCAGCGCGTGGATCGTTTTTAACGGCGAGATCTACAATTTCCCCGAGCTTCGGCCGGAACTGGAAAGCCGGGGCCATCGTTTTTACACCAGGACCGATACCGAGGTCATCATCCATCTCTACGAAGAGATGGGCGCCGATTGCGTGACGAAACTGCGGGGCATGTTCGGCCTCGCCATCTACGACAAGACCAAGCGCAAGCTGATCCTGGCCCGCGACCGGCTCGGCAAGAAGCCAGTGCACTACGCACTGCACAACGGGAATCTGTATTTTGCATCGGAGATCAAGAGCATATTAGCCGTCGCTCCGGAACTGGCCGAGGTCAATGCGCAAGGTCTGCTGGATTATCTTTATTACGGCTATGTGCCGGAACCGCTCACGGCATTTACCGGCATTCACAAGCTGCCGTCCGGACATTTGCTGGAATTCGAGAAGGGCGAGATTCGCGTCCGTAAATACTGGGATCTTCCCGAATACGACACCCATGCGCCGAAGAGCGAAGAAGAGTGCCTGGAAGAGCTTGAGCGGCGGCTCTTCGAGGCCACCAAGATCCGCTTGATCTCCGACGTGCCCCTCGGCGCCTTTCTCAGCGGAGGCACGGACTCTTCAACGGTCGTGGCCCTTATGGCGCGCGCCAGTGCGGGTCCGGTCAAGACGTTTTCCATTGGTTTCAAGAAAGACGATTTCGACGAAACAAGATATGCGCGCATCGTGGCCAAAACGTTCGGCACCGAGCATCACGAGATGATCCTTGAGCCCGATGTCGTACAGACTGTTGAGCATCTCACGAGTTCGCTCGAAGAGCCGTTCGGAGATTCCTCGATGTTGCCCACGTACTACGTGTCGCAGATGGCGCGCCAGCACGTGACGGTCGCGCTCTCCGGCGACGGTGGCGATGAAATCTTTGCTGGCTATGACCGGTACGGAGTTCACGCCAGCCACCGGATGTTTGAGCGCATCCCAGAGTGGGCTCGCAGGTTCTATCGCGACAAGATATTTCCTCGTGTGCCTCATGGTGTGCGCGGACGAAGGTTGAGTTACAACGTCTCGCTTCCATGGCAAGAGCGATATGTGGATCGCCTCTCGTTCCTGCCCGATTTCGAGCGAGACAAGCCATTGCTTTCGGATGAGTTCCGGGAGATTCTCAACCGCAGCGACGATCCGGGCAACGTCTTGCGGCGCCGCTTTGCCGAAGCGCCAACCAAAGACCCCGTCAGTCAGCTTCTTTACGTCGATACGAAGACCTATCTGGTCGATGACATCCTGACCAAAGTCGACCGCATGAGCATGCTGAACTCGCTTGAGGTCCGCGTTCCGATTCTCGATCACGTTTTCATTGAGTGGGTTACTGGCTTGGCGCCGGAATGGAAGCTTCACGGCACCACGCAAAAATACATTCTGCGCAAACTGGCGGAACGAGTGGGCGTGCCGCGCGAGGTGCTTTATCGAGAGAAACGGGGATTCTCGCTTCCTTTGGTCCATTGGATGCGGAACGAACTGAAGGACATGCTCATGATCCTGCTCGAACCGCGCACGCTCGAACGGGGCTACTTCTTGCCGAGCGGGCTTCGCGGAGTGATGGATGATTATCTTCTGCGCGGCAGAACTAATACGGCACGTATATGGCGCCTGCTGATGTTCGAACTCTGGCACCGAAACTTTCTCGAAAAGTACGTCAAGCCGGCGGGCATGTTTTCGCTGCCCGTGGTCGCCGATTCGCGGAGGAAGCTATCGGTCACTCCCGCATTCGCACCGGCCCCGATCGGAGAATGACCGGGTGCCTGCCACGAAGGCTGCCAGCATAATGACGCGCAACTTCTCCGAGCCGCCCATCAGCCTTTTTCTGATGATCAACACGTTTGAGACTGGCGGATCGGAGCGACAGTTCACGTTGCTGGCGCAAAATGCCAGCGCATCCAGATTTGAAGTTCATTTGGGTTGTGTAAACCCCCGTGGCCCTCTTGCCGAACAGTTGGGAGAGGTCGCCCGATTTCCCCTGGGCGGGAGTCTTTTTGGATGGAAGTCGCTGCGCACACGCTTCAACCTGAGGCGCCATCTTCGCGAAAACCACGTGGAGGTTGCGCACGCTTTCGATTTCTACGCGAACCTGACGCTGATCCCGGCAGCGCGGTTGGCGCGTGTGCCCGTGGTCATTGGCAGTCATCGCCAACTCGGAGATTTGATGACGCCCGCGCAGTTTCGCGCGCAAGCGGCTGCCTTTCGCTGGTGCGATGCCGTCGTCTGCAACTCGCGCGCCGGGGCCGACCGGTTGGCAGCGGCTGGCTTGGCGCCTAAGAAGTTGGTAGTGATCGGGAACGCTCTGCCCGCGGCGGCATTTGAAACTGCTGTGCCCGCGCTACCCGTCAATCCCGGCAAGCTTCGCGTGGGCATGGTCGCCCGCATGAATGCCCACTACAAGAACCACGCTGGATTTCTGCGCATAGCGGCAGAGATTCACAAGCAAAGGCCGGAGGCAGAGTTCTTGCTTGTCGGCGATGGCCCGCTGCGCCCGGAGATCGAGCAGCAAGCCGCCGCCCTTGGATTGGGCGAGCGAACGATCTTTCTCGGCGATCGCCGCGACATTACTGCAGTCCTCGCTTCGATTGACGTTGCGGTTCTGACCTCGGACTCGGAGGGACTGTCGAATGTGATTCTGGAAGCGATGGCCGCGAGCGTGCCCGTGATTGCCTACAACGTGGGAGGCAACGCAGAGTTGGTTAACGATCGGCGGGGAATGCTGGTTGCCGCAGGCAATGAGAGTGAATTCGCAACTGCAGTCTGCCGCCTCCTCTCCGACGCGGGCCTTCGCCGGCAGCAAGGAATGGCGGCCCGGCAGTTCGCAGAAGAAAACTTCAGCCTCGATCGCGTCTGCCGCCAGTACGAAGATCTGTATGCGGCGCTTCTCAATCAGAAAGTCCGGAGAAGGCCGACCGCATGAACGCGGCGGCCAATTCTGAAAAACGCGAACGCATGAAAGTCGCTATCGTTGCGCCCAGCCTGCGCTACGTCGGCGGACAAGCCGTGCAGGCTGACCTGCTGTTGCGTCTCTGGCAAGACGATCCCGACGTGGAAGTCACATTCATCGCCGTCGATCCTCCGCTGCCTTGGCTGCTCGCCTGGGCCGAGCGAGTCCCCGGCCTGCGCACCATGTTTCGAGAGCCAATCTACTTCTGGGATCTTTGGCGCAGCCTCAAAGACGTGGACATTGCGCACATTTTCTCGGCGTCGTATTGGTCTTTTCTGCTGGCGCCCGCGCCTGCGTGGTTCTTTGCGAAGATGCGGGGCAAGAAAACGATCGTTAACTATCGCAGCGGGGAAGCCCGCGATCACCTGCAACGCTTCCGCTCCGGCAAGTTTGTTCTCGCGCGCGCTGAGCGGATCGTCGTGCCCTCCGGCTATCTTGTCGACGTCTTTCGCGAATTTGGACTGAGCGCGGTTGTGGTTCCGAACCTGGTGGATCTGTCGCAGTTCCGCTATCGCGAGCGCAAACCGCTCCGCCCGCATCTTGTGTGCACGCGCGGCTTCCATGAGTACTACTGCATCGACAAGGTGGTGGCAGCGTTCGCTCAGGTGAAGCAGGAATATCCTGAAGCTCGGCTTGAGCTGGTTGGCGGCGGCGCGCTCGAAGTGGACGTGCGCCAGTTGGTCGCGGAGCGCAAGATCGCAGACGTCAATTTTATGGGCGTAGCTTCACGCCAGCAGATTGGCAAGCATTACGACGACGCCGACATTTTCATCAATGCTTCATGGCTCGACAACATGCCGGTTTCAGTGATCGAAGCGTTTGGGGCCGGCACGCCCGTCGTGACTACATCGCCCGAATCTATGCCCTACCTGGTCGAACACGAGCGCACCGGGCTGCTTTCGCCAGTGGGTGACGAGATGGCGCTGGCGGCCAATGTGATTCGCCTGATGCGCGAACCGGAATTGGCCGCGCGGTTGGCGGCGAACGCCTATGAAGAATCGCGCAAATACACGTGGGAAGTCGTGCGCGGGCAGTGGGTGAAAGCGTATCGAGAAGTGCTAAGCGATTGACGGCTTCACTTCACCGCGCGTACGCAGGATAGCTGGTCGGAGGCTATCCAGTTTATCAAGCCGTTGCGGGCAAACTTATCGCTGGCGCGGCAGAATGCTCCTTGCGGGAAGAAGCGTTCCACGGCATAACATCCCCAAGCATGACAAACCCAGTCATCCAACTGCAATCCGTGAGATTGCATCAGTTTTGACCAGCTGCCTTTGCGATAGCGGCGATGCTGGACTTTCGGAAAAGGCTGGGCAGGAGGTTGCGCGCCCCCCAGCATGCGTCGCACGACGCCGATCGCGGGGCGGACCGCGAAACGAGTGCGAACCAGGGCGCGATCCAGGTAGAAAAAAGGGCAAACGCTGCTGGGTGTCGTGATAACAGCGAAACCTCCGGGCCGGAGCACGCGGTGCATTTCGGAGAGCGCCGCGTCGTCGTTGGCGAGGTACTCAACTACGCCGAGGCAAACGATGCCGTCAAAGAAATTATCGGGGAAGGGGATTTTTTCGATGTCGCCCACCTGGTAACGGTCCTGGTTGTAGTTGGTGCGGGCGTACTCGACCATGCCCGCCGACAAGTCCGTACCCCAAGTGTCGTAGCCGCGGCGGGCCAATTCGGCGGCGAGGTGGCCGGTGCCGCAGCCGACGTCAAGAATTTTCGATCCTTTGGGTAGGCGGGCTTCGATCAGCTGGATTGCGAAACGGCGCCGGGAAACGAAGTTTTGGGCGGTCAGCGTGGCCGGCGCCGGGTCGTCGTAATAGCGAGCCCAGTCGTCGACGGTCTGTGTAAATAGATCATTAACTTGTTCTTTGGAACTCACGTCGTCCTCGTCCTGATATCTATAGGGTTATACGAACGATACAGATGTAACGTATTGATTGTAAATAAGTTATATTCGATGGTGCGCATGCTGATTTCTCGTCGACTGGCTGGCCAAACCCCCAAAACCGTATGCTATCATGAATATTCGCCGTGGCGGCCGTAGGAGAGCCGAGAGAGTGCTGGCATCGAAATCCAAGCGCTGGTTAAAGAAGGCGCTTGTCGGTAGTTCCATTCTTCGCCTAGCCAGCCGTTTAACACCCCCGAGCGCCGCCATTTTGGCCTACCATTCGGTCGAGGAAACACCCCAACTCACCGATCCCATCTTCGGCGCCTCGACGTCGCGGGTCCAGTTCGAGAACCATATGAAGACCCTGGCGCGGAAGTTCCGGCCAGTGAGCCTCGATGAAGTTCTCCAATTCGCCCAGGCGGGCCGCCAACTTCCTCCGGGTGCCGTTGCCGTGACCTTTGACGACGGCTTTGCCGACAACTACGAATTGGCCTTGCCGATTCTCAACCGCTACGGTATTCCCGCCAGCTTTTACATTATGGTGAATGCGGTAGAAAACGGAACGTTACCTTGGTACTGTCGCCTGCGTTTCGCGTTTCATGCGACAAACAAGATGGAGTGGAAGGACCCGGTGAACGGGCGGACGTTCCGGCTGGACGTACCCGAAGAGCGGAGAGTGGCTTTGCAGTTAGCCTGGGACACGGGCGCCAAACTTACGGGGAGCGTGCAGGACCGATTCATAGGCGGGGTCGAGGAAGCGTTGGGAACCGAACCAGCGAACGCTCCTCATGGTTTCATGATGACGTGGGAACAAGTTCGAGGCTTGCGGAAGGCGGGGCACACGGTTGGGGCGCACACTCTTTCGCATCCAAATGTGGCGCAAGTGAGCGTCAGCGAAGCCCGGTCTGAGATCGTTGAAAGCAAAAGACGGCTCGAAGAGAAGCTGGGCGAAGCGATCGAACATTTCTCCTATCCGCACCCGGCGCTCAATCCCTGCTGGTCGAACCAAACGCTGGAGCTGACACGAGAAGCAGGGTATAAATCGGCTGTGCTGACCACCTCCGGGCAGGTGCGAGCGGGCGACGAACCGCTTGCGCTCAAGCGCATTAATACGCCGTCGGACCTCGTCCAGTTTACGTTAAACCTGCAGCGCACTTTCGCAGGACGGTAGGACGGCCGCGCCGTTGGAGACCGATGAAGCTTCACCATATTGATTTCAAAGCGGCGAACTGGAGCCTGCTTGACAGTTTCGAGGATCGCACGGTCTTTCAGACCCGTGCCTGGCTCGAATTCGTGGAGGAAGCGCAGAGCGCGACGCCGGTTCTGGCCGAAGTGCGCGAAGGAAGCAATGTCCTCGGATACTTTACCGGGCTGACGTTCTCAAAATTCGGCATGAAGGTGCTGGGCAGTTCCTTCCCCGGTTGGACTACGCCCTACATGGGCTTCAACCTGAAGCCTGGCGTCTCGCGCCGCGCCGCGCTGGAAGCGCTGGAGAAATTTGCGTGGGACGAACTGAAGTGCCTCCACATGGAGGTCTCCGATCCGAACTTTTCGTTTGAGGACGGCGAGGCGCTGGGATTCAAAGCTGAGCACTATGCCTCGTACCGCACGGACCTGACCAAGCCTGAGGAAGAGTTGTTTAACGGCATGGACAGCGCTTGCCGCCGCTGCGTTCGCAAAGCAGAGAAGAGCGGCGTGACGATTGAAGAGGCGCACGATCTCGCGTTTGCCGACGAATACTACGAGCAACTGAAAGACGTTTTTGCCAAGCAGGGGCTGGTGCCTACCTATTCGGTAGAGCGGGTGCGGTCGCTGGTGAAACATGTTGGACCCAGCGGCAACGTGTTGCTGATTCGGGCGCGTGACCCGGAAGGGAAGTGTATTGCGACTGGAATCTATCCGGGCTTCAACAAGATTGCGGAGTTCTGGGGAAATGCAAGCTTTCGCTCGCATCAAAACCTGCGGCCCAATGAAGCCTGTCATTGGTATGCCCTCCGTTACTGGAAGCGGCGCGGCGTGACCGTCTATGATTGGGGAGGCGAGGGCACGTACAAAGAGAAGTACGGTTGTGTTCCGCATAGCGTGCCCTGGTTCACGAAATCCCGCTACCAGATTGTCGGCGCCCTGCGCGATGAAGCGCGCAACATGTTCGCGCGCAAACAGAAGTTTCTCGGATGGCTGCAAGGAGAGCACAAGCGGCGCGAGGATACGGCGGCTGAGTAAGGAGAAAGTATGTTGATCAAGAGGGGTATGAAGCATTTGTCGCGCGTGAACGATGTGATGTTCCGGAGGCTACGCATCGAGCGCGACATCACGATTTTTCCTGACGACGTCTTTTTGACTTCATTTCCCCGCTCTGGAAATACCTGGACACGTTTTCTTGTCGGCAATCTTGTGCATACGGAACAGGCAGTCACCTTCCTGAACGTGGAACGGCTGGTTGCCGATATGTACAAGCATGGAGACCACTACCTGCGACATTTGCCCAGACCCCGCATCCTGAAGAGCCACGAAGTGTTCGACCCGCGGTACAAGAAAGTTATTTACATTGTTCGGGACCCGAGAGACGTTGCCGTGTCGAATTTTCATTGGGAGATGAAACAGAGATCGTTCGGCGACCAGCTTCCGATCCAGGACTTCTTGCCTCCCTGGATTGAAGGCAAGATCTGGGACCGCCTGGGAAACTGGGGAGACCACGTTACAAGCTGGTTGAGCACTCGAAGCGGCCGGGACGGGTTTATTGTGCTGCGGTATGAGGACATGATTGAAGATCCGGCGCGCGAACTGGTGAAGGTCGCTAACTTGCTTGGCATTGAGCCGACCAAAGAGCGGCTCACGCGGGCCGCCGAACTGAGTTCGGCCGATCGCATGCGCCAGCTAGAAGAAAAGCAAGGCAACAAGTGGGTGCAAACTCGCTACACACGGCAGGATAAGCCGTTCGTCCGCAAAGCTTCTTCTGGTGGTTGGAAAGCCGTGCTCCCGCCCCAATCGGTGGCGCAGATTGAAGCGGCTTGGGGCCATGTCATGATTTCTTTAGGTTATCAACTGTCTTCGGAAACGCCGAACCAGGCGACGTTGGTGCAGCAGGAGAAATAATCGTCGTCAGAAGTTCGCGGGCAGTCCGTCGCCGTCGGCACGCGTGATGTGAAGCGATAGCCGAGTTTCTTCCAATGGCTGCAGTAGTTCCGTCAGTTTCTTGGAGGCTGCAAAGACGAAGGTCGAGGGGCCTTTCAGGAAGCCGCCGCTCTCAAAAGCTCGACACCACACCTGATGACTCTGATTGGAGACGATCAGATCCACGCCGTCCTTCTCGAGAGCTTGAGCCGCGGCCTGAACGACAGCCGCGGCATTTTCCGGTGCGGCCCAACAATCCACGACCGAACCGACTCGCATCCGACCGAACTTGGGATCCTTGCGCCGCTGTCCGATAATTGCCCAACCGATGGCACTGCCTTTCCGGCTGACTCGCAAGCGTTTAATGCTGGTAACGTCGGCCCGATACAGAAGTCGCAGTGTCTTTGCGTCCCGCACCGCAGCCATGCTGACGATGCCATTTGCTTTATTCCAGATCTCATCGGCCCACTCTGAAAATTCGGGGATTTCCTCAGCGACAAAATCAAGTGTGCGACCGCGGAGCTTCGATGCTTCTTGAGCCGACTTGATGGCAAGCCACCCAGTGCCAGTGACGGCAGCCATACTCATCGCCAGTGCGCGCCATCGCGTCTGGCGCAGGGCTTGCATCTCCAGGAGAAACCTGTAGGGATGGACGACACGAAAATAAAATGGAATGGGAGTCAAACTGAAGCCGAGCACTTTGAGCATCTTGGCGATGGGCCGGTCCGAGCCACCCATGCCGAGGGCGTAAAGAAATGGCTGGCGCGCCAAAGCGTCGCGCGCGAGGAGCGCGCCAACGCTTGCGTACTTCCGATCAATAATTCCCTCAGACAGCGGATGATGGTAGCACGCCACTTTGTGCATGCCCTTTCGGCGGACGAGAACCATCTCCTGTTTCAGGCCATAAGCTCCTCGGACTGACGAACCCTCGACCGCGACGAAGAACTCGTTCCACACCGGGTTGTTGTTGGCCGGAGGCAGCCAGCGCGGAACGGAGCGCTGAGAAAAAACGAGATCAGGGTCACCCGAGGATTGCTGAAGCCGCCGATTGAATTCCTGGACGGCCGGCTCATGCTCCTGGCGATAAGGTTCGATGACGATGGCCAAGAACTACCTCGGAGTGGCTTGGAGTTTGCTTTCGATGAGCTTGGCCGTGTCGCCGATGGACTTCATCTGCTCGATTTCTTCGGGAGACAGTTGCATCCCGAACTTTTCCTCCAGTGCGAGCACCAGGTTGAGATGCTGGACGGAGTCCCAGTTTTCGAGGGTCTCGGGCGAAGAAGTCGCGGTAATACGATCCGCGGGAACGCCGAAGAGATCGGATGCCATGGTCCGAATCTGATCGAAAACAGCGGGGTTCAAACGTGGCCTCCGTTCACCAGGGATTCGTTTAGCGTGGATCAGTTTACGGTGATTAGTTTAACCCACTTCGGAAATGCCACTTCCTGCCGGGTAAGATCGAAGGCCCAGAGCGAGCCGTTGGCGTTCTGCTCGACGAGCTCAAATTGATGCTGCGGATAGAAGTCCCGCGCCGGGGCATTTTTCCTGGTCGGCAGGAACCATCCTACAATCCGCCTGCAACCGCGCTCGGCTGCGCATTTCGCGATATGCGCGAGGAGTGCGGTCTCGACCGTACGCCCGATGACGCGGCAGCTCAGAAGAAACGTATCCACCTCGCATTGCCCGCCCTGGTCGTGAGCGATAGCGACACCCACCACACCGTGATCGCCAAAACGGTCGCGCACTCGGATGGAAAATATGTTCCAGCCGGGCTGGTTCGCCATTTCCGCAATTTGTGCCTCGCTATAGCGGCGCGTGGTCAGATTGAACTGGTTGGTCTTTTGCGTCAGTTGCGCGATACGCGCGAGCGTGAGGTCGGATACGGGGCTGAGCTCGGCTTCCTGCTCCAGGAAGCGAAAGAAGTCTTCCTTCGACTGGAAGCTGTGTTCGGCATCGGCACGCTGTCGCTGCTCGGCATACATCGCGGTGCGTTGCTGGTCTTCGGCGGAAAGGGTGAGGCGCTCGAAGACCGGACAATCGCGCACGATGGCCGCGTACTCGGCTGGGTTCTGAGGAACGTCGATGACCGTGACTTCCGGCAAGGCCGCGCGCACCTGCTCCCGCTCGAAGGGATTGTCGTCCAAAAAGGCAAGTGAATCGGTGCCGATATTGAGTTCCTGGGCGATCTCGCGGATGTTCTGAGATTTGTCGCCCCAATTGATACGTACCGCGGCGAAGTGGGTAGAGCGCAGGAGCATGCCAGGATGCTTGTCGAGGGCCTCCATGGCGTCGTCCAGGTTGTTCTTACTGCAGATGGCAAGCAAAATTCCCCGCCGCGACAGATCGAGCAGGGCGCGCTGCAAAGCCTGAAAAGCCGCACCGGGATGCTCGGGACCGATCTTGATGCCGGTCATCCCATCTTCGCCGATAATCCCGCCCCAAAGCGTGTTATCGAGATCGACCACTAAAGCCTTGGCCGTGCGGCCGCTCAGAGGCACAAGAAAGCGCATCCACTCGCGAGCCATCGGAAGCAGATTCTCGGCCGAGATGGGCAGGCGCGCCATCAGCCATTTGCGCTCGTCGTGCCAGTGCTCGCTGCCATAACGCGCGACCAGTCCCTCATAATCGAGCACATAAACGCCCCGGTGGCTTCCGGCAATTCGGCGCAGTTCCGAGTTGATGTGGCGGATGAGCCCCGATTGCCCTGTTTCCGATTGCCCGTCGACCACGCCGAGACTCGGACGGGCCGGACGTTCAAGGGAGTGGATTATGAGCGCAGCTTGACTGTGCTGGCGAAACGAATTTATCCACTGCTCGTAACCGCTGGCGACGCGGTGTGCGGCTTGGCGTGCCGCTTCAGGCGCGAGATCAGCGAACTGGTGCGTGAGTTCGGGCGCAACATCCTCGGTCCGAACCGCGAGCACAACGGCGTTTGGAGCGAAGCGGTACAAAGAACTCTTGGCGTCGACAAAGTCCTGCACGTAGGTGTTGAAGTCGCCTATGTGGACCTCGAGATCGATACCGTAGGCGAAGGCTTCAGCACGCAAAGGAGGTACGATCGGCTCGACCGTGAACGAGCGCAAGATGGCGAGCTTGAATTTCGTCAGCGGGAGCTTGTCGCGAAGCTGGTCAGCGCGGGAGCCGACGAAGGCGGCCGTGGCCGATCCGGGTTCGCGGCGCCAGAGTTCGGCTAGTCGTCTGGATGCCGCTTCAATTGCACCTTCTGCGAGAAGGCGATCCACTTCTGTGCGCAAATTTGCCGGATTATGCTCTTGGGGCATGGTCAACACCGACTTGCACCTTGCGAGGCTCGTCCGTGAGTTCCAGCGCGGAAACATTCGCGAAGCGGCCCACCGGTGTATTCAATTTGAGCCAGAGCTTACTGCCAAGGAACGCGGGATAGATCGCGCGCATGAGAGATGCGCGGAAGCTGATGTACCGCTCGGCGGCGGGGATCGAAAGTTCGTACTTGTTTTCCTGCAGACAATCGCCCACGGTAGATTCAATGGCGGCGACGTTCAGCTTCGACAGACGTTCCTTCCAGCGTCCCAGAGGATTGATCTTTTCCTTGGCGGCCTCCTCCCGAAAGGAAGAATTTGTCTTGGAGAGGCTGCCGAGACTGGCCTGCTGAATCCGATCGTGGTCCAGATTATGGTCGATGAAGCCACCCAATCTGGCGAGAGTTTCGCGCGGGCTGGTAATCAAGTCTTCGTATCGGATTTCGACGTAATCGGAGGGAAACAGGCGTCCGGCTTCGCGTCCCCGACGCACCATCCATTGCCAATAGAGCGCGGTTGCAACCAGGCTATTGGTTTCACTGCGATCCCAGGGCAGGGGCTTGAAGCCTCCCATTTTCTTGAGCGAGAGGGCGATGTCGCGGCCGTCGCGAATGATGTGCACGAAAAGAGCGTTCGGAATGTCCCTCTTCACGTGACGAAAGTGCAAAACGTTATCGGGATCGTAGAACGCCCAGCGACTGGCGCCTTGATGCTGCGAGACCGAATCCAAGACCACGCGGATGAAGTCTCCGCCGTTGCGGCACTCGTTCACGATGCGGGAGGAGAACTGCTCTGCTTCCAAGCCGGTTCGACGAAATCCCTTGCTGCGAAGCCACGTGGCAACGATCTTTTCGCGATTGGCGCGACTCGACATCGATCCATACCGGGGGATCAGGATCTTGTAGATCGGCAAGTATCCACGATAGATGGCAAATCCACCGGAGGACAACAACATGTCGTAGAGGAGATTTGTCCCAGAGCGATGGCAGCCCATCACAAAGACAGGGGATTTACTGCGCTCACTTGGATTTGGCGAGGACAAGCTAACAGAAAATCTTACCACGCACGATTCGGGGAACCGTTCGCGGCGCTGCGAAAGCGCGGGTTACTGAAGTCATCTGGTTGTTGGCGTTCAGTGGGGCCATTTGCCTTTGATGGGAAATGGCTCGATGCGGAATGGGTTGCTGGTTCTAGAAGTCGCGGCACTTTTGTGTGCGGCACGCCCGATCAGAGCAAAATATCCTCCGTGCTATAGTTCATCTTGGGGAGCTTACCCACCAATTGCTATGGGCCCTAGCCACAAATTATGCCTGCATGCGCGGGTTCGCGCTGCAGCCGGGGAGTAGCCGGCAATGGCCGCCTCGATGGACCGCGGATCTTCCTGGGGCCGCAGACTCTTAGCTCTCACTTGCCGCTTGCGCGGCGCTGACCTGCTAGGCAAGCTCACAGAGATCGAGAAGGCTCCTTTCCGCTCGCCCGAGGAAGTGCGCGAGAGTCAGTTCCGTGATCTGTGTACTTTGTTGGCACATGCAGAAGCTCGCGTGCCCTACTACCGCGGTCTGTTCCGCCGCCTTGGAATTCGCAGTCAGGACATTCGCACATGGGATGATTTCGTCCAGCTTCCGATCCTGACGAAAGACATTATCCGCGAACACCAACGCGATCTTGTGCGTGAGGATGTGCCGCTCGAAACGCTGTCTCCCCATTTCAGCGGGGGATCGACCGGCGTCCCCCTGAAGTTCTTTCGCAGTGCGGCGTACATGGTAGCGAGCGATGCGGGCACTTACCGCAACCTCCAACAGTGCGGATGGCGTCCCGGAGAGATGATCGCGTTCTTTTGGGGGGGCAACGACAAGCTCTACGCCATGTCACGTGTGGAATTTGAGCTGCGCCAGTTCGCCCGGCGCCAGTACCAGTTCGATCCGTTTTTTGCCGGCGAGAAGGATATGGAAAACTGGGCCCGCGTGTTCGCCAGGATCCGGCCGCGCGTGATTTTGGGATATGCCTCGACCATCGCCCGTTTTGCCTCATTTCTGGAGAGCAGAGGACAGAGAATCGGCGGGATCAAGGGAGCATTCACGACTGCGGAAAAATTGTACCTTCCGCAGCGTGAGGCGATCGAGCGCGCATTTGGGTGCAAGGTTTTTGACTGCTACGGATCAAGCGAGGTGCAGAATATTGCCGCCGAGTGCCCGCAAGGCAAAATGCACGTCAATGCCGACTTCGTAGTGATCGAAGAAGATAGGGCGGGGAGCGACGGGCCCCGGCCGTTTCTGCTCACTTCGTTGCAGAACTTTTCTATGCCCTTCATTCGTTATCGCAATGAAGACTGCGGCTATCTCTCGCAGGAGGCTTGCTCGTGCGGCAATCACTTCCCGTTGATGCGGCTGGAGATCGCTCGCACCAGTGACAACTTCCTGTTCCCGGGAGGACGGGTGGTGCACGGAGAGTTTTTCACACACTTGATGTATGGCAGTGACGGGATTGTGACCTTCCAGTTTCACCAGACGGCAGTGGACGAGATCGTGCTGTCGATTGTGCCCGGGCCGGGCGATGCGCAAGCGCGGGAGGAGAAGATTCGCGAATCCATCCGGCAGATCCATGCGGTTTCGCCGGGACATCCGGTTCGGGTCGAGGTGCGAGAGGTTGAAGCCATTGCGCTGTCTTCGGCCGGCAAGTATCGTTTTACCCGCTCCGACGTAAACGCAACGGGCACGCCTGTCGAGTGCCAGACGACTTCCAGATCAAATTTGTAGTCATGACCGATCACTCGCTGGCCGATTACGCGTTTTCTTCCGCCGTTGGGATTGCCCGCCTGCCATCGTGTTCCTATCCGGGTGCGGACCAGAACGATAATACTGTTTCGCAGGCCCTGAGCCGGCTTGCAGATGGGTTGGGATGGTCGAATGAAAACGGGCCATTCGGCGCGATCGTCCCGCCCGGCGCCCGCGTCCTGCTTAAGCCCAATCTCGTTCTTCATCAGAACGACGGTCCCGGCGGAGTGGATTGCCTAGTGACGCATGCTTCGGTGATCCGGGCTGCAACGGAGGCCGCATTGCGAACCGGCGCCGCGGAGGTGCTGGTGGGAGATGCGCCAATCCAGGGATGTGATTTTGACGCCTTGGTCAAAACGACCGGTCTCGATGTATGGGCGCGTGAGCGAATGGCTCAGGAGCCGCGCTTCAAGGGCGTGCGCGACTTTCGCAGAACCACGTGCGTGCTGGTGCACGGTGTACGTGTGGCGGAAGAGAATCTGCAGTCGGAAGATCACTTCACGCTCTTCGATCTCGGCCGCGGAAGTTTGCTCGAACCCATCAGCAGCGACGAGAACCGGTTTCGCGTGGCATGGTACGACCACCGGCTCATGGCCAAGACGCACCATCCTGGCGTGCATCAGTACCTGGTTGCGAGAGAAGTTGTGGATGCCGATGTCATCATCAATCTCCCCAAACTGAAAACTCACAAGAAGGCCGGAGTAACCTGCGCGCTCAAGAACCTGATCGGGATCAACGGTAACAAGGAGTACCTGCCACACCACCGCTTAGGGGGACCGAAGACCGGGGGGGACAACTATCCAGACGATGGCGTGGTAAAGCGCGCTCTCGAATATGTGAGCGATCGCCAGAATGTCACTACTTCCTATGCGGGTGGCATGCTGTGGCACTTGCTCTTCGCGGTGTTGGTGCGCATGTCGCGCTATCGCGGCGATCGCGTCGGTATGGATGGCTCATGGTCGGGCAATGACACCATCTGGAGAACGTGCCTCGACCTCAACCGCATTCTTCTTTATGGCCGGTCCGATGGCACGATGTCCGAGGAAATGCAACGCCGCGTGATCCATATCGCGGATGCTGTGATTGCCGGGCAGGGCAACGGTCCGCTAGCACCTGATCCGCTTGAACTCGGATTGATCCTAGGCGCGAACAATGCCGCTGCCATGGACTGGGTGGGCGCGCAATTGCTTGCCTACGATCCCGAAAAAATCGCTCTCGCTCGCCATGCTTTTGATCAGTTCCGCTGGCCGATCACGAACTTTCCCAGCAGCAGCGTGCAGGTAATCGGAGACTTCGGTGCGGGCGTTCCGCAGGCCATTCTTGGCCCCTTCCGGCTGCCGGTATCTCATCCGATCGGGTGGCAGAATGCGGGAACAGATCCATTCCCCGGACAATCTGCCGATCGGCATGGTACACTCCCAGCCCCATCGGTGGAACCGCAAGACGCTTAAGCCGCGCGATTCACGAAACAGGTGGTGACCTCGGCAGACTCTGCAAACAAAATTAGGACGGACTCGCAAGGCTTTTCGATAGCGCTCTGCCGGCCTCATTTTGCGAGCTTCGTGATCGCCGAGCTACTCCACGCCAGCAACGGCAGCCTCGACGGCGTCCACATCGGCGCCGAGGTCGCGGCCATCTGCGGCGGCTCCGGCGCCGGGGGACTTTTTGTCGCAGCCTGGGCCCTTCTCATGGCAAAGGCGAGGGTCTTTGCTGATGCCATCCTTGAGTTCGCGCACACCAAGGTCCTTTGGGGAGGAAACGATCGTGTTTCCTTTCGGCCAGCCGCCGCGTTCGGCGGCAATGAGGTTATGGTCGATCTTATAGTTGGAAAAGCAGTCATCGAAGACGGCTTGCGGGCCGGCGCGCTGGACTTTCCCGCCGCCACAGCTATCCTTGGCACCTCCGCTGAACACAGGCTGGGGGCGACCGCCGACCGAGAGAACGCTGTTCGTGAGGGTGAAGTTGGGTATCCCCTCGCCTCGATTGACGACGACCATCAGAGCGCCAGGAGTGAAAGAAGTGACATGATCGATCTGAACGTCATGAACTTTGACCTTGGCAGAGGTCATCTTGATGAAAGTGCCCCCGCCCTTGTAATCCTCTTCGTGGATGTTATCGGCGATGAGGTCGTGAATACTGTAGCGCCCACCATCCTCCGCGCTGCCCCCGCCCCTTTGTGGCGGCGCCAGGGGCGTTCCGAACGCGAAGACGCCAGCTACATTACGGATGCGGTTGTAGCGCATCGTGATGTCGTTGACGCGGCACTTCGGACAATGGCTGCCTTGGCTGGCGGGTTCCACGAGTATGGAAAAACCCCTTTGGCTGAAACCACCCCAAGAATTCTCAAGCAGATTGGCTTCAATCAGCACGCGGACTGCGCTCTTAAGCTCCAGGTTGTTCTTGACGATGAAGGGTCTTCCCGAGGGGCTGGGAGTGAATCCGGGCTCGTCCTGTTTCCACGTCATGGGACGAAACAGGTGGTTGCGGCGGATTTCGAGATCGGTCGGGTTGTTTTCCGAACCCCCGCCACCGAAGAGAATGTCCTCGCCCGCGGCTTCCACAAAATTGTTGTAGATCTTGAAGGTTCCAAAGGCATCATCGCTGTGGGCTCCGCCGATTCCGGTCGCGTCCGAACATTTGCCCGTGACCGCGACACAATTGAGGCCGCTGATATAGGAATTGATGATGCCAACGAAACGACTACCCAGGACCATACCGATTCCGTGCGCTACCTCGGCGTCGTCGCCGGCGTGAACCCAGTTGCGATCAAATACGATGTGGTCACCATGCTCGGTGCTGATAATGCGGGTAATCCCAACGTCAGCCCGGGTGGTCCACTCGATGCCGATGAAGCGGACGTGATCTCCAACAACCGCGCCCGCATTGCGCTTCACCAGGATTGTTGCCATGAGTTTGGCTGCGCCTCCCGGCGGCTGGGCGAACGGCGGACGGCCGGGAAGGCTCGAAATGCCCGCCCAAGCGGGAGAAATGCGCGTACTCTCCGCGGGCAGCTTGGAATCGGGCGTATCGGTTCGGATCGTAATGTAATGCCGCTCGTCGCATTTCCTATAGGGAAGCTCGCCCACTTCGTAGGTTGCGCCTGCGGGAAGAAGCAGAATGTCTCCGCATTGGGCGTGGCCGACAGCATCGGCTAGATTTTCTTTGGCGCCCACATGGATCTGTTTTCCCGGCGATGGAGTTCCGTCCAGAGCGGTGTAATAGCAGGTCTTGGGCAGTTCGGCGGGGCCATCTTTGTCGCCAAACTGAGGCACGTCGCCTTTGCCGCAGTAGGCATTCTCACTGGTCGGTGGTGCGGCAGCAATTGCCAAGCCTGACAAGAAAACGAAGATCGAAAGTAACGTGGAAAGCGCGATTACCGACGATGAGATCGAACGGGGACACCGCAAGCCAAATAAAGCCATATCCTGTTTTTCTCCAGACACACGCCCCGCTTATGCCGCAGCACACTAACTTCAGTTGAGGATACCACGGCCGCTTCACGGTCCCGGTCGCGTAGCCAGCCGAGGAAAAGAAAAGGTCCGCGCGATCAAGCGCGGACCTTTGTCAAGAGACTCCTTGTAGGACGACTACTCCACCCCGGCCAGAGCGGCGTTGAGGCCAACAATGTCGGCTCCCAGATCTTTGCCGTCCGTTCCCTTATTTACATAAGGGCTGCTGGGCTGTAAAGCGTAGTTCCCGCCGTTGCCATTCTTATAGTCGACAAACTGGACAACCCCCGTATCGCTTGGGAAGAAGTTCTCCTTCGGCCAGGACGATGGCGGAGCGGGACTGGCGATCATTCCATTGGCTTCAAAGGTGTACGTGCTGAAGCAATTCTTGAGTACCGTGATGGGCACATCGCCGCGGGCGCAACTAACGAATTTGGGGAAGGCATTCTCAAAAGGGCCATTGCCACTCACAGCCAGGTTATTCGTGAAGACCAACCCATACATGGATTGGTAGCCCAGGAAGTTCCCCACCGTCAGGAGGTGACTGGAGGGATCGGGGAATGCGGTAACGTGGTTGATGGTGACCGTATTCAGCGGGTTCTTGGGCCAGCCGTTGGTGATCTTGAAAACTCCTCCTCCGCCAATATACTTCTGACTCAAGTCGTCGATGACAAGATCGTGAATGCTCCATCGGGTGCCAGCCAGCGCCGGGGCCCCTTCTATCTTGTTGGGTGAGATTGCGGTCGCCAGCGACAGACCGCCGCCCGCATGCGAAATCCGACCGTAACGGATCGTCACATCAGTGACCTGGCAGAGCGGACATACGTTGCCGTGTTTTATCGAGTGTTGATTCGTAGGGGACAACAGAACGGCATATCCAAGCTGGGTGAAACCGCCCCAAACGTTTTCCATCAGATTGCCATGCACAAGAACACGCGCGGCATTCTTGAGCTCAAAATGGTTCTTGACGACAAAGGGATTGCCGTCCGGCCCTCCGACGAAGTTCGGGCTTCCTTGCATCCATTGCCAGGGTTTCCAGAAGTGGTTGTACTGAACGGTAATGTCGGCCGGCGTCTTGGTTGCGGGACCGCCGCCAAACATGACTGCTTCACCGGACGCCTCGATGAAGTTGTTTTGGATCATGTAGGGGCCGTCCTGCGTGTCGCTCACGCCCCCTGAGATGGCATGAGCATCCGTGCACGCCCCGGTGGATGCGATGCACTTAAAGTCGGTTAAGTAGGAATCGAATACCGCGATATAGGTGCCACCGTCCCCGGAGACGCCATCATAAGTCTCGTCCTGGGGCTGTCCGTGCAGCCAGGAGCGATCCACAAAAATGTGGTCGGCCGTTTCCTGGACAGTGACCAAGCGTGCGGCTCCGGGATATTGACGGGTGATTTCCAAGCCGATGAGCCGGTAGAAATTTGCCCCCGGGGCAATCAGGAACGGACCGTTGCCATTCGCTTCCATCACGACTTTTGCTAATACATTTTGTGGATTCGGGCAGCTGTAGGCTGGGCGTCCCACCAGCGAAGCAACTCCCGCATAACAGGGCGTGAGACGTGTTCCTTCCGCCGGCAGAGCGCTGTCCGGAGAACTGGTCCGGATGATGATCCAATGATTAGCATCACAGCCCTTGGCTGGCAGGGTAAACTGCCCAACGAAGGTTGCTCCTGCCTGAAGTTGGATTGTCTGTCCGCACTGAACTGATTCCAACGCCGACTTCAAGTCCCCGCCCGCGTTGACGTTGATCACGGAACCCGGCGCCGGAGAGTCGGTCATCGCGATCGGAATTGTGACCAGGGGAAGTTGCGCTGGACCGTCATAGCCGCTGGTTTCGCTCACCGCCATGCTGAAGCTGCCGGTTGCCGTGAGTTTCTTCGCGTCCGTCACCATTACCGAGAAGGTGGATGTCCCGAGCGCAGTAGGCGTGCCCGTGAGGTCTCCATTCGTATTGAACGTGAGTCCGGCCGGGAGACTGCCAGAGGAAATGCTCCAGCTATAGGGCTGGGTTCCGCCGGTGGCGGCAAAAACATCGCTATAGCTGCTGCCTTGTTGTCCCGGCGGAAGACTCGTGGTTGTGATCCGCACAGGCTGGGCTTTGTAGGGACTCACAGCGGCATCGGCATAGGCGCTCTGCGTGCGGTCCGCCTGACTAGTCACCGCGATGACGGCAGTTGTCGCCGACTGCACTGACGGGGCGGTGTAGAGACCATTGCTGTCAATTGATCCCGATGAGGCCGTCCACGTTACCGCTGTATTCGAAGTTCCAGTGACGGTGGCCGTGAATTGCTGCTTTGCGCCGGAAGTCAGGGTTGCGCTCGCCGGAGAAATGGATACTACGAGAGCATTGCCGTTGTTGCCGGCTGCTTCCGCCTTGGTGGCGCACGAACTGGTGATCAGCGCGAGCACCAGCAGGAGGAACAGAGCGCTGACGCGCCCCATTTGTTGGTTCGATGTTGCCGAGCCACGACCGGAAAGAGCGAAACCGAACGCCATAGTGAGCCTCGACCGAGGGATTGGGGGACTTTGTCGAGCTAGTCCGCAAGGCAAATCTACCGAGATCCGGCAATAGATCCTAGATTCCATTGGTGCATCAGGAAACTCACAAGTGCTTGTGTCCTTGACGTGTACTGTTTCGCGCCTGAGGTTGTTCCGCCGGGTGAGAATTGCCAAAATGCAGGCCGAAGCGGGTTCTAAACCGGCGTCCTGGCCTCGGCATGCCTGAGAGTCAATTGAGATCTCCACCTGGCGGGGTTTCGAAGGTGGTGACGGGGTTGGTGACGAAGGTAACCTAGCCCTGAATTACGAGCGGGAATCTCCTAGCAGAGCAGCCCGTAATTGGTCGTAGGCGCGATTTCCCAGCACTCGCTGGATGCCATGCCGGGTCCAATGTTGCAGCCTCTTTTTCCACAGGCCATGGCCGTGGCAGATCGCGTCGAACTCGCCGATAGAGAGATCCCGCAGCATGGCGACGCGCCCGAGTTCGAACACGCTCGTGGCGGATGAGTTAGCGTGAAAATCACTGTTGGCCACAGTCCTGAATCCGGCCCCGCGTGCCATGGCCAGAGCTTGCTGGTTGTAGCGCCCTCCAGGGCAGGAGAAGTGTTCAATCCCATGCCCGAGGATCTGTTCGATCTGGATCTTCGCATCGGCCACCTCGCGCTTCAATTCTGGTTCAGAAACATCCGAAAGATAGGCATGGGTCATGGAATGGCAACCGACTTCAAAACCGTGGCCGTCGAGATAGCGAAGTTGTTCTGGCGACAAATAGCCCGGCGTTCCCAGAAATCCGGCCGTCACATAAAAGGTAGCGTGAAAGCCGCATTCGCGAAGCACTGGCGCGGCGGCGATCAGGTCGGTTTCGCAGCCATCGTCGAAGGTGATGCAGATGCTCGGTCCGGAGGGGTAGTGAATCGCCTCGCTCACGTTCAGGCCGTGAAATCCTGATCGGCTCAGGAACTGCACTTGGCTGCGAAACGCATCAATGGGCAGGATGTAGCGGACATAACCGGGTTCAGACTGGCACAGCTTGCGGCCAGCTAACTCCAGTTCGTGGTACATGAGAAAAACGATCTGCGCGGATCGACGACCCATGATAAAACTCCAGGCCCGTGCTGGCCCTAGCTCGGCCGTTCTGCGGCGATCGTTTGAGCGTGGTGCTCCAGCAGGGCCAGCAACGGCGAGCGCAGGAAGGGACCACCCGCCAGCAGGCCGGAAATCAACGGGTTCTTCTGATTGCACCGCAATGGAGAATGATCGAGTTTGAGCGTCCAGCCTCCAGCGCTTTCGACCAGGGCGGCTCCGGCGGCGACATCCCATTCATTCTTCGGAACCAGCGTGAAGGTAAGGTCGGCGCGTCCGGCCGCAACCAGGCCGAGTTTATAAGCCACCGAACCCATGGGACGAATGTTAAATTCGGCAGACTCGAACTGCTTCCACTCGCCTCGCTTTACTTCACTGCGGCTGGCCAGCACGAGCGCGCCATGAAGATCCCGGCGCTGGCTGGGCTGGGCAGGCGAGCCATTGTAGGTGACTCCGGTGTCGCGTGCGCCGAGAATCAATTCGTCCGTGGCCGGATTGCAGATTCCGCCCGCGATCGGAACGCCATTCTCAACCATGGCGATCGAAACGCAAAATTCCGGAATGCCCTGCACGAATTCGCGCGTTCCATCAAGGGGGTCAACCACCCACACGCGCTGCTTGCTCAGACGCGAATGATCGTCAATCGTTTCCTCGGAAAGCCAGCCTTCGCCTTCGCGCAGGAGGTGCTTCTTAAGCATGGCGTCGACGGCGCGATCGGCCTCGGTAACGGGGTCGTGTCCGGCCTTGTATTCGGCTTCGATGGCGCCGGGCGTGAAACGGTTCAGGACTTCGCGCCCGGCTTCGAGCGCCGCATGAATTCGTTCGAGAGTCTCTGCGGAGGAATAGGAAGTCAATTTGTGCTCCGTAAATCAGTATCGAGTACCCAGTAACCAGTACCCAGCAAACAAACGGTCAGTAATGCAGTGCCAACTGGCAACTGGGTACTGTTTTTTACGCCCACAACATTCTTGCGCCGGTCATCAGCAGAACCGTACACAGAATCCTTCGCAGCCACAGCACGGGGACGCGTGTGCTCAAATGCGAACCCACTATGCCGCCGGGGATCGAACCGATCAGCAGGGAAACGACCAGGTGAGGATCGACATTACCGGCTCGCCAGTGCAGCAGGCTGGTGACGCCGGTCAAAATCACCGCGTGGGCAATGTCGGTACCGACCATGATCTTGGGCGCGAACGAATAGAACAATAGCAGCATCATCATGATGATGCTGCCCGATCCTACCGAAGTGATGCCCACCAGAAATCCGCCTACCAGTCCGATAACACCCATAAAAGCGAAAGACTTCATCGTAGGCTGGCGCTTGGCAAGATGGTCTTCAATCCGTCCCTGGAACAGAAGCAGCGTGGGAATCAGGACCAGCAGCAGTCCCACGGCGGACTTGATGAAATCGTTGACTCCGGCGCCGTAAACGTGGCGCAGGTGGATGAGAAGAGTCACGCCCAGGTAAGAGCCGGGAATGCTGCCCGCCGCCAGGGCCAAAACGACTTTTCTCCGCACCGTGCCTTTGCGCAAATGCATGATGCTGGCGGGAATCTTGGTGAAGAAGTTGAACATCGCGTCGCTGCCGACCGCGATAATCGGCGGAATGCGCAGGCCAAAGATGAGCATGGGCAGCAGCAACACGCCGCCACCCAGCCCGGTTAACCCGATCAGCGTTCCGACGATGAAACCGATCAGTATCTTTGCCAGCAACAATTCCATGCTGTTTTTCGACGCTATTGCTCAAACGAGCAGGCCGACCACGCCAGCCTTCCCGTTTAGTTATGCGTTGCCGTTGACTCCGATGAAGCCCTCGCGTTCGAGGTGCAGGATGATGGTCTGCGCCGCTTCCTCGGGGCTGAGTTGGGCAGTGTCGATGACAACCTCTGCTTTCGTGGGTGCCTCATAAGGATCCGAGATGCCCGTGAACTCCTTGACAATGCCGGCCCGAGCTTTCGCGTACAAGCCCTTGCGGTCGCGCTGCTCGCAAACCTCAAGGGAAGTCGCGACATGCACGAGAATGAAGCCGCCGACGGGTTCAATCATCTGGCGCACCGCTTGCCGCGTCGCCTCGTAAGGAGCGATCGGAGCGCAAATGGCGATCCCGCCATTCTTAGTGATTTCCGACGCAACATAGCCGATGCGGCGGATGTTGATGTCGCGATGCTCCTTAGAGAAACCGAGTTCCGAAGAAAGGTGCTTGCGGACCAGGTCGCCATCGAGCAGCGTAACCGGGCGTCCGCCCGTTTCCAGGAACTTCGTAATGAGCGCGTTGGCAATCGTCGATTTTCCGGAGCCGGAGAGGCCGGTGAAGAAGATCGTCACGCCTTGTTTGTGCCGTGGCGGATAGCTGCGCCGAAGCTCCCGCACGACTTCCGGATAGGTGAACCAAGACGGGATGTCCCGGCCCTCATTCAGGCGCTGGCGCAGTTCGGTGCCGGAGATATCGAGCACCTTCGCGCCCTTCGGAACTTCATCGGCCGGGACGTAGCGGTCTTCGTTCTGCAGATACACCATCATCTGGAAAGGAACCATCTTTACGCCCATTTCCGCTTCGTGCTTCTTGAAAAGCTCCTGCGCGTCGTAGGGTCCGTAAAAGGGCTTGCCATCTTTGTCCTTGCCGGGACCGGCGTGGTCGCGGCCGACAATGAAGTGCGTGCAGCCGTGATTCTTGCGAATCAATCCGTGCCAAATCGCCTCACGCGGCCCGCCCAGACGCATGGCCAGGGGCAGCATCGAGAGCTTCACGGTGCCGTGCGGATATTTTGCAAGCAGCAGTTCGTAGCAGCGTGTGCGGATGAAATAATCCACGTCGCCAGGCTTGGTCATTCCGACCGAAGGATGAATCAGCAGATTGGCTTCGACCTGCTTGGCGGCGCGCATGGTGAGTTCGACGTGCGCGCGGTGCATGGGATTACGTGTCTGGAACGCGACAATGTTGATCCAGCCCAGGCGTGCGAATTCGGATCGCAGTTCAGCCGGCGTCAGCCGAAGGGAACGGAAATCGTAGTGCGAGGGAGATTGGAATTCCTCGATCCGCCCCCCGACATACCACGGGTTCGATTTATTGATGGCGTAGTCGGCGCCCGGATGCGCGGCGCTGGTGGAATTGAAAACGGCTTGTGCTTCGGCCTTGCGGTCGGCCTGCCACACATCTTCGACATGCAACACGCCCAGCATCACGCCCTCGGGGTCGCGCAGCGCGATGTGGCTTGAGCCCGCCGTCAGCTTCTTGGCAAATTCCTCGGTTACATCGAGCGTGATCGGTATGGGCCAAAGCGTGCCGTTGGCCAGCCGCATGTTGTGGCAGACACCCTCATAGTCTGCGCGGTTCATAAAACCGCGCAAAGGCGAGAAGCCGCCGTTCATCAGCAATTCCAGATCGCAAAGCTGGCGCGGGGTAAGGTCCCAGGAGGGCCACTCCTTGGAATGTGCTTTTAATTCGGCGGCGCGCTCCGCCGAAACCTGCAGTTGAACAAGTTCGCCCCCGTGCGGGGCAATAAGATGACTGGTCGTAGCGGTCAATTCATTTCTCCTCTGAATGCGTAGATCAAGTGTTTGCGTGGTATTCGAATCTCTATGACTGTATTAGCTCCTCGGACTCGCCCCGAGTCTCGCAAGGGCGGCGAGGGAATGGTTCAGATGGCAGAGTCACTCTAAAGTTTAAAGGCGTTATTACAAATTTAGCTACCCCTAGTTCAAAGCAGTTTCAATTCCATCAGGCTCTGCCTATCCTCGTGCAACGTATTGAAAGCGCAGAGGGAAATTGATTTTCACGGAGTGGTAATGTGCAGTCTTCTAGCTCCTGTGAAAGAAGTTGCAACTATTGGTTACCCCATAGGATTAATAGACTTCTACAGGATAACGAAACTATCTCAAAATTACCACGCGATAACCGCCGGTCAAATTACCACTTGTGCTTGACTGCCTGGGTAAACTCGGCTGCGGGCAGGGTATTCAGCACGTCTTCTTTGGTCAGCCAGGCGCGCCGCGCCTGAGTGACTCCGTAGCGGATCTTTTCCATGTGCGAGGTGTGGTGAGAATCGGTGTTGATCACAATCTTCACGCCGTGCTGTTTTGCCATGCGCAAGTGCACATCGTTCAGATCGAGGCGGTCGGGGTATGCGTTGAGTTCCATCGCGACTTTGTGTTTGGCGGCGGCTTTTAGGACCGCGTCCATATCAAAAGGATATGCGTCGCGTCGCAGCAAGAGGCGTCCCGTGGGGTGACCGAGGATCGACGTATTGGGATTGGCAATTGCTTTCAGCAGGCGCTCGGTCATCGTGTCCCGGTCCTGATTGAATTGTGAATGCACGCTGGCGATGACGACATCCATCTGTTCGAGAACGGAATCAGAGAGATCGAGCGTGCCATCGGGAAGGATGTCAACTTCAATGCCGGCAAGCACGCGGATACCTTTCATCTTTTTCCCGACCGCTCGGATCCTCTCGATGTGAGCGAGCGCCCGTTCGTCGGTCAGCCCGTTGGCGAAGGCGAGATTCTTCGAGTGATCGGTAAGCGCCATGTACTGATAGCCACGGCCGCGGGCTGCTTCCACCATTTCTTCGATGGTATTGCGGCCGTCGGTTTCGACGGTGTGCATATGCACGTCGCCGCGTAGGTCGGAGAGTTCGATCAGGCGGGGTAGTTCGTGGTTCGCAGCGGCATCGATCTCGCCCAGATTTTCGCGCAGCTCCGGAGGAATAAAGTCGAGCTTGAGCTTGGCGTAAATCTCTTCTTCGCTCGCGGCAGCGACGGGCTTTTCGGTTTTGAGATCCGTCAGGCTGTATTCGCTCAGCGTATAGCCCATCTTCAGCGCGCGCTGGCGGAGGGCGACATTGTGTGCTTTGGAGCCTGTGAAATACTGCATCGCGGCTCCGAATGACTCGGGCGGAAGCAAGCGGACGTCGACCTGCATGCCGTTGCGCTGGCGAAAACTGATTTTGTTTTCGCCCTGCGCAATCACTTCCATCAAGCCGGGGAAGCGGAGCAAGTGGTCGGCGATTTCCTGGCGCGATGGAGCGTCGCAGCAGCCCTTGCCGGTGACCAGAATGTCGAGATCGCCGACCGTTTCGCGTCCCCGGCGCAACGAACCAGCCGGTGTGACTTTCTCAACGCCCGGCGCTGCCAACAAATGCTCGGTCAGCTTTTCAGCCAACTCCTCGGCCGTATTGATCAGAAAGCGTCCGCCAATGCGACGATAGTCCTCGATCGCTTTCAGCAGTTTCTGTTCGTGCTTTTCGCCCATGCGAGGCAGGGAGCGGATTTTTCCCTCCCGTGCCAGCTTTTCCACTCCCTCGAGGTCGCTAACCTGGTAGGCGCTCCAGATGAGGGCAATCGTCTTCGGGCCCAGTCCTTGAATCTTGAGCAACTCAAGCATGGAGGGGCGATATTTCTTCAGCAGCTCAACATGGACTTCGACGGCGCCTTCCTGGAAGAGATGCTGCAGATTGGCGAGCATGCCTTTGCCGATGCCCGGCACTTCCAATAGCTTCTTGGGTTCGCCGATCAGGTCGGACACTTGCTGCGACAGTGCCTCGATCGCGTGCGCGGCATTGCGGTACGAGCGAATGCGAAACGAATCCTGGCCGTCAATTTCGAGGAGATCGGCGGTTTCGTAAAGGATCCCGGCGATGGCTTTGTTGTCCATGGGCAGGAACGATTGTAGCGCCGAGGCAAGCGGAAAAACCCTCAGGGGAAGTCTGCCGAGGCTAAGGGCATCGGGACGATTTTTGGGGGTGACGGAGGGTGGATCGGGAGGTATACTATGGTGGTCTGTTGACCCCAAGTTCTCCCTTCCCTGGTCGGCGGCGAAAGCAACCCTAAGCGCGAGGAATCGGTGCCTACCTATATGTCTCTTATGTCGCTTCCGCGATCGATCCGCAATTCTCGAATGCCGGTCTTGCTTGCCTGTGCAAAAACGTTCCTCTGCGGCGCAGCGGCGTTCACTCTGTTGCTGGGGACTTCAGCCGCTTTCGGCCAGATCAGCGTTTTGACCCAGCATTACGACAATGTGCGCACCGGGCAAAACACGCAGGAGTCCATCTTGACTCCCGCGAACGTGAATTCCAAACAATTCGGAAAGCTCTTTACTCAAAGTCTGGATGGGCAAATGCCCGCCCAGCCGCTCTATGTTCCCAACGTTTTCATTCCCGGGCTGAATTCGACGCACAACGTTGTGTACGCCGTTACGATGCACGACAGCGTGTACGCCTTCGATGCCGACAACAATCAGGGCAGCAATGCCTTGCCGCTGTGGCAGGTCAGTTTCCTGAATCCGGCAAACGGCGTCACGAGCGTTCCCTTATCCGACGAGACTTGCAGCGTTGGCTACACGGAGTTCGGCATCCAAGGAACACCCGTCATTGACCTCACCCAAAACGCGATTTACCTGTTGGCGATGACAGAAGAGAACGGGAATTTCGTTCACCGCTTGCACGCTCTCGACCTGGGCACCGGAGAGGAATTGTTCGGCGGGCCGGTCGTCGTTTCCGCCTCCTCCGTTGTGAACGGCAAAACCTACACATTCATAGATCGATACCAGATGCAGCGTCCCGGGCTGTTGCTACAGAATGGAATTGTCTACATCGGTTTCGGTAGCCCGGGTTGCAACGTCGAAACAGAAAACGGCTGGGTGATGGCTTACGACGAGCTGACACTCCAGCAGGTTGGTGTGTTTAATGTGTCGCCTGGAGTTAAGGCTTCTGCAGTGTGGCAGTCCGGCGGGGGCCTCGCAGGGGATGGAGCGGGCAACGTCTTTTTTGCGACAGGCGATGGCCTGTTCGATGGGCCGGGGGGCACGCACTTTGGCGACAGCGTTATCCGATTGAACCAGGGCGATGGTGTGCTGAACCTGGCCGATTCTTTCACTCCTTACGATCAGAAATTCTTTCAGCAAAACAATCTCGACGTCGGTTCTGGCCAGGTGCAGATACTGCCCCAACAACCCGACGGCCGCAATTTCCTTCTCGCCATCGACAAGAACGGAACCGCGTACCTGCTCGATCAGAGCAATCTGGGAGGATACAATTCTGCGGGCGATTACCAGATTCAGCAGGAGCTGGATGTACCCGTGTCAGGCGAAGTGCATGCCGGACTCACGTATTGGAACAACACAGTTTACATTGCTGCCTACCAAACACCGGTCATGGCATATGCGTTTGCGGATGATCAGCTTTCTCTTGAGCCGACCTCGCAGACGCCGGCAGTGACATCCAACCCCCAGGGTGGCATTGTCTCCTCGAGCGGCACGGAGAACGGGATATTCTGGTACGTCACGTCCCCGACCAACAAGCTTTTTGCGTATGACGCGACCAATCTCGCGACACCGTTTTACAACAGTGCTCAGGCGGGCAAACGCGATGCTCTCGGGACAATGGTTCACTTTCCGATGCCGGTCGTCGCCAACGGCAAGGTATATATAAACGGTCAAACAGCGCTGTCCGTGTTCGGTCTGCTGAATCAGTCGGCAACGACCACGACGATCGCATCTTCGATGAATCCTTCGATTTACGGCCAAGCGGTCAGCTTCACCGCGGCTGTGGCGTCAGGAGCGGGGACTCCGGCGGGAACAGTGCAGTTCAACATCGACGGCAGCGCCTTCGGTTCGCCGGTGACGCTGGCTTCGGGCTCAGCCACCTCGGGCAGTATCTCCACGCTGTCAGCAGGGACACACACGGTCACAGCCGTCTACTCCGGTGCGACCGGTTATGCTCCCAGCACGGGCACGTTGAGCGGCGGAGAACTCGTAAATCCTTTGAGCACGAGCACAACGGTTGCCTCCAGCCTGAATCCCTCGACCTATGGCCAAGCGGTCAGCTTCACCGCGAATGTGACGTCGGGATCAGGCACGCCGACGGGAACCGTGCAATTCAACATCGACGGCAACGCCTTCGGTTCGGCAGTGACACTGGCTTCGGGTTCAGCCACTTCGGGCAGCATCTCGACGCTGGCGGTTGGCACACACACGGTCACGGCGGTCTATTCGGGCGCGACAAGTTACACGGCTAGCACGGGCACCTTGAACGGCGGACAGGTCGTCAATTCTCTGAGTACGAGCACGAGCACAACCATTGCCTCGAGCCTTAACCCTTCGATCTATGGCCAGTTGGTCAGCTTCACGGCGAACGTAACGTCGGGATCGGGGACGCCGACAGGAACGGTGCAGTTCAACATCGACGGCAGTGCCTTCGGCTCGCCGGTGACACTGGCATCGGGTTCAGCCACTTCGGGCAGCATCTCGACGCTGGCGGTCGGAACGCACTCGGTCACGGCGGTGTATTCGGGCGACTCAAATTTCCTGGGCAGCACGGGCACGTTGAGCGGCGGAGAAGTCGTCAACCCGCTGAGCACGGGCACAACGGTTGCCTCGAGCCTTAACCCTTCGATCTATGGCCAGTTGGTCAGCTTCACGGCGAACGTAACGTCGGGATCGGGGACGCCGACAGGAACGGTGCAGTTCAATGTCGACGGCAGTGCCTTCGGCTCGCCGGTGACACTGGCATCGGGTTCAGCCACTTCGGGCAGCATCTCGACGCTGGCGGTCGGAACGCACTCGGTCACGGCGGTGTATTCGGGCGGCTCAAATTTCCTGGGCAGCACGGGCACGTTGAGCGGCGGAGAAATCGTTAATTTGGCGGACAGCAATGTGAGTGTTGCGTCCAGTCTGAACCCGTCGGTGTACGGCCAGTCGGTGACTTTCACAGCGACGATCAGCGGGGCGTACGGGTTGGTCAAGGGTAACAAGAGCATGAAACCGCTGGATGTCAACGGGACGGTAACGTGGAGCGCGAATACGGGCTGCGGGACAACTCCGGTGACCACGGGCAACCCAGGCGTGGCGGCGTGTACGACGTCGAGCCTGACGGGTGGGACCGATACGATCACGGCGACCTACTCGGGCGACAGCAACCACTCCGGAGGCTCGGCCACGTTGGGTGGCGGCCAAGTCGTCAATCAGGCCAGCCAGAGCATCACGGTGACCACGCCGGCTCCGGCAACGGCGATTAACCATAGCAGCTTCACGATAGTAGCAGCCGCCACTTCGGGGTTGCCGATCACGTTCACCGGTTCTGGTGCGTGCACGAACTCCGGCGCAACGTACACGATGAACGCCAGCGGTAAGACGTGTACGGAAACGATGGCCCAGCCGGGCAACGGCAACTACCTGGCGGCGACGACGGTCATCGAGCAAACCGCGGAGACCGCGACGATTCAGCCGACGGTGAGTTTTACGGGCGCCCCCGCCAGCGCTGTCTACCAATCCACCTTCACGGTGACGGCATCGTCGACGAACGACCCCAGTATTCCGGCTATCACATCGAACGGTTCTTGCTCATTGAGTAACATCACTGCCAGCGGCACCACCGTCACTGCGACAGTCACTATGACGAGCGGCAATGGAACGTGCACCCTGAAGGCGGCGTGGCCGTTGAACTCCGTCTACGCGGCGGCGTCTGTTACGCAGAAGACAACCGCCGAGAAAATCACCAGCGTAATCACGTGGCCGACGCCGGCGCCGATTACATACGGAACGAAGTTAAGCGCGACGCAATTGGATGCGACAGCGAATGTTCCGGGCAGGTTCGCCTACTCCCCGGGGGCCGGGACAAAACCGCCAATACCTACCCCGCCGGCAACGTGCGACACGCTGTCGGTGACGTTCACTCCAACGCAGACCTCTGACTACACCACGGCGACGGCTTCGGTATGTCTAGTCGTGAATCCGTAAGTGTTGGCCGCTTGCAACTGCGATCCGAGGGTTGACCGTCAACGGTCCCGTCCGGGGTGGGTTGGAACTGCAAGCCCGCCCCCCTGCGGCACCCTTTATGACGCGCACGGCCTGCTGCACGTCGGCTTTTGGCCAAGTGGTTTATTTTCTGAGAGTAACGCTTCTCGCCTCCATGGCCGGCGGTAGCGAAATTACTCGGTTTCGATCGGGCTCGCCATTAACGGAATAAAAAAGATGAAAGCCACCGCAGATTCGGAGATAGACGCCACTCCGTCGTGCGGGAGTGCACAGGTTACCTGCGGAACCATAGGCGCCGAAAACCTCAATGGTAAAATAATACATTCACCGCACGGCGGTTCGGACGTTGCTGATTTTAGTTTCGAGGGGATAGCGGACGCGTATAAAACCTGACCGCGCATCTCAATCGGCCGGCCGATCCTTCGGACTCGAGAGCTTTTCGCCCCCCTCAAGTCTTATGAGCAAAACTCTATGAGCAAGAAGATTGTCATCATCGGAGGAGGGCCGACCGGACTCGGCGCTGCCTACCGATTGCACGAACTTGGCTATAGCAACTGGGTTCTCTATGAGAAAACCAAGGATGTCGGCGGCCATGCCACTTCGCATGTAGACAAGCAAGGGTTCGTCTGGGACGAGGGCGGTCACGTCATTTTTTCGCATTACAAGTACTTCGACAACCTGATCGACAAGGTCTTGGGCAAGGAAGTTCACGAGCGCATTCGCGAAAGCTGGATCGTCAACGGAGAGTCCTGGATCCCTTATCCGTTCCAGAGCAACCTCCGGTATCTACCAAAGGATGTGCAGGTTAGCTGCCTGGTGGGAGCGGCGAAGGCGGCCACCAACGGCGGCGGTGCCGAGGCCGCCAACTTCCGCGATTGGATTCTGGCCACCTTTGGCGAGGGCATCGCCCACGCTTTCATGTTTCCTTACAACTCCAAAGTCTGGACTACGCCGCTCGATCGGATGTCGAAATCGTGGATTGCCGACCGTGTGGCCGTCGTGGATTTCAAACGGCTCCTGGAGAACGTGCTCTACCAGCGCGACGACGTGGGCTGGGGCCCGAACAGCAAGTTCCGGTTCCCCCTGCACGGCGGAACTGGAGAGATCTACCGGCGGATCGCCAAGCATTTCCCGGAAAAGGTGCAGCTTGGAAAGCAACTGGTGGAGATCGACCCGGCGCGCCGCCAAATTTCGTTTGCCGACGGCACGGGTGACGCTTACGACGTGCTGATTTCGACAGCACCGCTCGACTTGTTCGTCGAAATGATGAAGCCGGCGGACGGCAGGCTGCGCGAGGCTGCGACCGGCCTTGAGCACAACAACCTGCTGGTAGTTGGCCTCGGCCTCAAAAAGAAAATCGAAACCGGACGGTGTTGGATCTATTTCACCGATTCCGACATGCCGTGCTATCGGGCAACGTATTTTTCGCACTACTCTCCAAACAACGTCCCCAACGGGGACACCGAAAGTTACAGTTCGCTGATGTGCGAGATGTCGTTTCGTGTGGGCGATACGCCGGATCCGGAGAAGATTCTGGAACAGGTTACAACGGGATTGATCAAGGCCAAGATGCTGGAGGATTCGGACCGGAGCCGCGTTGTTTCCCGCTACCATCGGATCGTAGGGTACTCGTACCCTATTCCGACGCTGGGCCGTGACCAGGCGCTCGCCATGCTGCAACCAGCGTTGTTGGAGAAGGGAATCTACTCGCGGGGCCGTTTTGGCGCCTGGCGCTATGAGATCGGCAACATGGATCACTCAGTAATGATGGGCGTGGAGGCCGTCAATAACATTGTTGCCGGCGACAAAGAAGAAGTGTTCCACAGTGCGTGAACACTTGGGGAAAGCATGCAGATAGCCGAAGACATGTCGGGATCAAAGATCAGCAGTGCGACGCCGAAGGTCAGCGTGATCATTCCGACCTATAAGACCGCCCACTTCATCGCCGCATGTCTCGATTCGGTGTTTGCGCAGACTTACCAGGACCTGGAAGCCGTGGTCGTCAACGATGGTTCGCCGGACACGCCGGAACTCGAAAAAGTGCTCGGGCCCTACATGGACCGGATTGTCTACATCAAGCAAGAGAACAAACGTACGGCCGGAGCCAGGAACAACGCCATTCGCCATGCCCGAGGTGAATTCGTTGCCTTTCTCGACAGCGACGACGTGTGGATGCCGGATCACCTGGCTTCGCAGATGCAGTTGTTTGCCGATGATTCTTCACTGGACCTGACTTACTCTAACGGCCTGGTGGGCGAGCGCGGGCAGGAACGTGAATTCATGAAGCGCTGCCCATCTTCAGGCGAAGCAACGTTTGCTTCGTTGCTGGTGGAGCGCTGCCAGATCCCGATTTCAACGGTGGTTGCGCGCAAGCAGGCGATTGTCAGGGCGGGACTGTTCGACGAAAAACTTGCCCGCTGTGACGATTATGATATGTGGGTGCGCACGGCATTTTACGGCGCCAAGATTGCGTACACTCGGAAGGTACAAGCGTATATGCCGGTCGGTCGCCCCGGGTCGCTGAGCGCGTCGAGGGCGAGGCTTGCCGAAGGGTACTGGGCTATTCTGGAAAAATACAAGCAGACACTTCCGCTGAATCATGAGGATCGGTCGGTTGTGGAAAAGCGCGCCGCCGAAATCAAAGCCCGATATTTATTGGAAGAGGGCAAGAACAAACTGAATCAGCGTCAGTTTGATGAAGCTCGGAAACTGTTTTCGGAGGCGAATGGCTATTTTCGCAAACCGAGCTTGAGTCTGACATTGATCGGCTTGGCGATTGCGCCTGGCGCTACCACCAGGCTTATTTCCGTTTGGAACCGAATTCGGCAGGGAGCATAGGCTTTCGAATGATCAGGCGTCTTATCTCGGGTGGAAAACAATTCTTCGGCTTGCACCGTCCCGGCCGCAATCTGCGGGTTTTTCCGGACGATGTGTTTCTCGTGTCGTATCCGAAGTCGGGCAATACTTGGACACGCTTCTTGGTAGCAAACCTCATCTATCCCGAGAAGCAGCCCGATTTTTCCAATATCAACGAGCTGATCCCGGATCCAGAAGGACTTTCGAAGCGCCATCTCGAGCAGTTGCCCCGGCCGCGCTATCTCAAGAGTCATCAGTACTTCGATCCCCGGTATCCGAAGATCATTCACATCGTTCGCGACCCGCGCGATGTGGTGCTTTCGGAATACTACTTTGACATCAAGCGGCGCGCCATTCCCGACGATTTTCCAGTAGAACAGTTTGTGTCGCGCTTTGTGCGGGGAGAGTTAAGTCATCCCTACGGCACCTGGGGAGAAAACACGGCAACGTGGTTCTACACGCGCCGCAACGGCCCCCGTTTGCTGCTGGTGACATACGAGGCGCTGCAGTCGGAAGGCGCCCACCAGATGGCTCGGATCGCGGAGTTCATCGGTGTGCCGGCCGATCCCGGGCGCATTGCCTTTGCCATTGAACAGAGTTCCGCTGATCGGATGCGTGAGCTCGAAAAAAAACAAGGCCATTTGTGGTCGTCCACCAAGCGGACGCGGCAGGACAAACCCTTTGTCCGGGCAGCCAAGGCGGGCGGATGGAAAAATGAACTTTCCGAATCCAGCGTTGCGGAAATTGAATCGGCCTGGGGCGGATTGATGCGCGAACTCGGATATGAACTCGCGGTGGCCAACCTGGTCAACGCCGGGACGGAGCGGCGCTGAAGAGGGAATTGGCTTCACAGGCAGAAAGGCCGGTTGAAGAGTTGGGTATTCCAATCGTCAAACATCTGATGGCCGGAGTGAAGCGCGGCCTTGGCCTGCACATACCCCACCGCAGTCTGCTCATTCTTCCCGACGACATTTTTCTGGTTTCGTTTCCCAAGTCTGGCAACACGTGGACCCGGTTCCTTCTCGCGAACTTGAGATTCCCTGATCAACCCGCTTCCTGGGCGAATATTGACCGGCTGATCCCCGATCCCATGGGCACCACCAAACGCGTTTTTGACCGGATGCCCCGGCCGCGCATCATCAAGAGCCACGAATGCTTCGACCCGCGTTATTCCCGCGTTGTGTATATAGTTCGAGACCCGCGCGACGTGGTCGTGTCGCAATATCACTATCATCGAAAGCTGAGGAGAGTCGAGGACGATTCGCCTATCGAGAAATTCGTTACGCGCTTCCTGGCGGGCGAGACATGCCCGCACGGCTCCTGGGGGCAGAATGTCGCGACTTGGTTGTACACGAGCGAGGGGGGGCCACGATTTCTCCTGTTGCGCTACGAAGATCTGGTTGCTGACACGCCACGCGAGCTTCGCAAGATCGTGGCCTTTCTCGGCTTGACCGCGACGGAGGAGCAGATTGCCCAAGCCGTCGAGCGCAGTTCGGCCGACCGCATGCGCAAACTCGAACAGGCGCAAGCCGACAAAAATGGGCTTTTCAGAGGTTCGCGAAAGGATCTTTCGTTCGTGCGCGCCGCCGGCTCTGGTGGGTGGCGCTCGGATTTGCCGGCTCCCCAAGTCGCCAGGATTGAGGCCGCATGGGGACACCTGATGCAACATCTGGGATATGAATTGACCACGCAACCTCGCGATTGCGAGTCTTTTCGAATTTTAAGCGGCAGCGCTCACAACTTGTAACTCGATAGTTTGTGATCGGCAAGTTGAGACCAAAAGGTAAGCGGTCCAAGCTGCCAATTACAAATCACAAATTACCAATTCCATTATGATCGGGCAGCTCAAATACGCCGTCAAGTACGCCCTCGGTCTGGACCGGGCCGGCAATAATTACACCGTCCATCCTGACGACACGTTCCTGGTTTCTTATCCGAAGTCTGGCAACACATGGGTCCGATTTCTGCTGGCCAATCTGATCTACCCGAACGAAAGTGTCGGTTTCGCCAACATCAACCGCTTGTTACCGGCGCCCGGGGTTCTTTCGAAGCGTTTCCTGAGTAAGCTGCCGCGGCCGCGCATCCTGAAAAGCCACGAGCCGTTTGACGTTCGGTTTCGAAAGGTCATTTACCTGGTTCGCGATCCGCGCGATGTGGCCATCTCCGAGTACCACTTCGATCTGAAGAAGCGCTATATCGCTGCGGATATGACTTTGGAGCAGTTCCTCAAACCCTTCATTGCCGGCGAGACCTCGTCTTACGGGTCGTGGTGGGAGCATGCGGCGAGCTGGATTGGCCCGCGCTACGGGAATCCCGCATTTCTGCTGGTCCGGTATGAAGATTTGCTGGCCGACCCCGTCGGAGAGACGGCTAAAATCGCGGAGTTCCTGGGCATCCAGGCGGACGAAGGGAGGCTGAAAACGGCTGTGGAGCGAAGCTCCGCCGATCGTATGCGCAAGCTGGAAAAGCAGGACGCCGACAAATGGACGGGAACAAAGAATACCATCCAGGATATTCCGTTCGTGCGCACGGCGAAGTCGGGTGGGTGGAAGGATAGTCTGCCGCGCGATGCCGTCGAGCAAATTGAAGTCGCGTGGTTCCCCCTGATGAACTTTCTCGGCTACGATCTCGCAAGCAAGGAACTCGACAGCAAAGCGGTGCCTCCATGGTTGAGGTCCGGTCAGCCAACGTAAGCGCTCATCTCCACAGCCAATTCAACCGCAACAGTAAGTAAAGGTGGTCGCAACCAGTGGGTTTGAGTGAACAAGTGGTGAAGATCAAGCTACAAGTGTGGGTGCGAGCGAATGAGTAAGATCGATAAACGGCGAATCATTAAGAACGTCGGGTCCAGTTGGTTCTCGTTGTCGACCGATGTTGCTGTCGGGATTTTCCTATCGCCCTTCATCCTGCACCGCTTGGGGGACGCCGCTTTCGGCGTCTGGATTTTGATTTTTTCCCTCACCGGCTATTACGGCCTGTTCGATCTCGGCATCCGCTCTTCGGTCGTTCGCTACGTATCGAAATTCACCGCGACCGGCGATACTGAAGACCTCGGCAAGCTGGTCAATACCAGCATTTTCTCTTACAGCTGCGTTGGCCTCCTCAGCTTTCTCGTCACCGCCGTGCTCTCGATCTACGTCGATCGGATCTTCAAAATTCCTCCCGAGCTGCATGCGGTTGCGCGCTGGCTGCTCCTGATGGTCGGCGCTTCGGTCGGACTGGGATTTCCGCTCGGCGTTGTGGGCGGGTTTCTGGACGGCCTGCAGCGCTTCGACGTCAACAACTGGGCCGGCGTTGCCGCCAACTTCGCGCGCGCCGCGCTCATCGTTCTGGCTCTTCACCGTGGGCTGGGACTGCTTACCATTGCCGCGATCACCGTGATTATTCCGTTGATCACCTCCGTGATTCGCGGCGTCATCGCGTTCCACATTCAGCCCGTTCCCTTTGGTTTCAAGTATGTGGACCGCGGCACGTTTCGCATGATTGCAAATTACAGCAGCGCCACGCTCGTCATCATGATCGCGACGCAGCTCAAGTTCAAGAGCGACAACGTGGTGATTGCCACCATGATCTCGGCGACTGCGGTCACCTATTTCAGCATTGGGTCCCGGATCGTCAGTTACGCGCAGCAGGTTGTCATGGCCCTGGCGCAGAATTTTCTCCCCATTGCCAGCCAGTCCGAGGCCACCGGAAATATGGACCGCTTGCGCAAGGTCTTTGTTGCCGGCAACCGCTTCTGCGCCTTGACGTGTTTCCCCATTACCGCAACTCTGGTCATTCTGGGTAAGTCCGTCATCGAAGTCTGGGTGGGAAAACGCTACGTTGCCACCAGCTATCCGGTCCTCCTCATTCTGATCTTCCCCGCCACGCTCATGTGGGCGCAGGCCGCTTCCGGGCGGGTCCTGTTCGGCATCAGCAAGCATCGCACATGGGGGTTCGTGACTCTGTCGGAGGGAATCGTCAATCTGATTCTCAGCATTGTGCTCGTGCATTACTTCCAACGCGCGGGGCATGGCCCGTACTACGGCATATATGGCGACGCTCTCGGAACCGCCATTCCGCTGGCGTGCACCATGACCTTGTTCATGCCCTGGCATTTGTGCCGCCAGCTTGGCATCCGCATGCGGACCTATCTGCGGGAAGCATACGTCCTGCCTCTTCTCATTACCGCACCTCTAGTAGGCGCGCTGCTCCTCATGCGGCGCTGGTTCCAGCCCCACAGCTACCCGCAATTGGCGCTTCAGTTACTGATTGCGGCCGTGGTCTATGGCCTTGGCCTGTTATGGGTGGTGGCTAGCAAACGGGCCTTCCGGGTCGGAGACCTTGGCTCGGAAGAAAATCCCGTCGCCACCATAGACGGAATCGACACCGCGGTCGAAGCCTACCAGCAAGACGTTTAGAGCAGGTCAATAAAGAGCTAAAGACGGATTACCACCGCAAACTCTCCCATGCCCCCACCAACTCAGTCGTTGTCTGGCGGCGTCGGCGGTTCCTTCCTGTCGATGAAGAACTTCGCGTCTTTGACCGCCGGAATTACCGTAAATGGCAACGGGGTTTGATTGAAGTTGAAGAAATCCGATAAATCCCCCAAGGCATACGAATCGGCGTACTCTAAGCCCACCGACTCCCCAATCGTTGTCGGCAGCGAAAATGTCTCCTCGATGAATTTCAGGATGCTGCCAAAGTCATTCTGCTGGTGTGAAACCGTCGCTGCCTTGGCGTACGGAGAAATGACGATCAACGGCACCCGGAACCCGTACTCATACGAATTAAGGGGCGGGCTGGTGTTCCGGATTGGAGGTGCCACATGGTCGTACCAGCCTCCCCAATCGTCCCAAGTGACGATGATCGCCGTGTCGTTCCAATAAATTTCGTTGGTGGAAGGGCAGGCCGGGTTCGTGCCGATCGCATTCACTATGGATGCCACCCATGACGGTCCAAGCCCAGTGTTAATGCTGGCGTGATCGGAAGCCGCTCCATCGGGAATCACCCAGGTCACATTCGGAAGTTGGCAATTCTGGATATCGGTAAGGATCTGAGCGCCGGTGCCTTCGATTACGACATGGTCGCTCCAGTCGGTTCCACTGCACGCGAGTTGGTCCTGCGGTCCCGATGGCCTGCAAATGTGCTGAATTGCATCGGGTCCGGTCCAAATCGAGCCGTCCGACACGGAGTAGTAAGTCCAACTCAACTTTGCCGTTTCCAGCAGATCGGTCAGCGTGGGATGCTCGAAGCATTCTTGGCCATCGAGTGTCGTAAGGTTCGAGTTGGGAAAAGGTTGGCTTGTGTCAATCAGATTGACCGATGCGCCTGGGGGCGCCAGACATCCCGCTCCCGGCGTTCCGTCAGCGCGCTCGCTATTGGAAGGATTGCCCGCAACGTAGACCGTACTCGTTGTCCCACCGGGGCAGGATCCTCCGGGCATGCACACTGCCGACGATCCCGAGATAATGTACTGGTGTGCCGGGAAGCTCGGCCCTTGATTGGTTTGGAACATCTGGTCGCCGAATGTGTACGTCTCGGCCATGGTGAAGTAAGGCTGGACGTCGGAAGCCTGCACGTACTGATACTGAGGGTTCGCGGGACAATTGCCCGACGGCGAACAGCCGTCAGTGTTTGCCCCATCCATCGCGCATGCAATCCCGTTCCAGTCACAGGAGTCCAGGAATGAGTCGTGTCCGTGGCCCAGATCGTAGTTAGTCACTAAAGGAACCGCAGTCAGCGTAACGGGACCGTTCGTGGACTGGCCAACGCTGGCGATGTCGGCGCACGCCCCGGGACAGGGCGTTCGGTTCATTAGCACGGGGTCGTGAAAAAGGTTGTCGGGCGTGCGGTTTTCCTGAAAGATGACGACGACGTGTTGAATCTTGCCGTTTCCGCTGGCTCCAATCGGCGTCTGGATCGATGCGGTCGCATTCGTCGGCCCACCTCCGGAAATGGTTGCCTGGTCAGTGACCGTCCCCGAAGCAGTTGCCGAGACACTAACCCCCAAGGTGATTGCCGGGTAGCTGGCTCCGGCTGCGAGCGCATCCGAGCGTGAGCAGGAAACCGCGCTAAGAGTGCACGTCCAGCCCGTCCCGCCGAGGCTTGTCGCCGTGAAAATGCCGCCGCTCGGAAGCGAGTCCGTCACGGTAACGGTTCCGCTCGTTCCGGAAGCAGTGCTGTTGGTGCCAGTGATCGAGTACTGTCCCGTTCCACTGGGAGCGAAGCTTCCACTTTGCGAAATGGTGATGGTCCAGGGCATCGGGGCAGAGATACTGCGGCTGCTTCCTCCACATCCGCCGAGGAGTCCCGCCAGGCAAGTCACGCAAAAAAATGCGAGGGCTAACTTGAGCCGATTCATTCCCATTCTCCAGGCCTGAAATGAGGTCTTGCGAAAACTACTGCCCTAAAGTTGGACCAAGACGAAGCTTCCGCCGGTGGATGGCAAACTGGCAAGCCGTTTACTCGTTCAGCACGTGAGCATCTCAACTCGCGAATCGGCGCTCCACCAATGGTCCGCCATATTGTAGAAGCTTCAAACCGGTTGGATGCAAGTTAGCGGCGAAGATGACCACTCGCCGTTGATGTCGCACAAATTGCTATTTACCTGTGTGGCAAGGGCGGGCGCGGTCTCTTCTAAGATAAACAATATAAATAAGTTAATGCCGTGCGCTGCAGCCGGAGACTGGCCCGGGCCTTCGCGCTTTGTGGTATTGACAACCCGTTCAGATACGATATTCTTGTGGCAGTCGGTGCCCCCCGAGCCCGGTGAAGTCTGGTCAATGGTTTTTCGGATTTCCACTTAATTCCCCAAGGACTTATTTGCCGCGTGAGGGAACTATGAAAGCAGTAAGCGTCGAAGCAATCCAAGCCAGACGTGTGTCTTGGAGTCCAGCAACGGGTCGAAAGATCGCCGGCATGAAAATCGCTGCCGTCCTAATAGCCGTATTGCTCGGATCCAGCCTGAGTGCGGCGCTCACTACGACCACGACTACGATTTCGTCTTCGCTCAACCCGTCCAACTACGGGCAGCCGGTCACCTTTACGGCAGTGGTCAGCTCCACGATTGGTGCTCCGCCCAACGGAGAAACCATTACTTTTATGCTGGGAAACGGCACCGTGTTGGGGACGGGCACATTGGCCAGTGGCTCGGCGACTTTCACAATCTCGACGCTCGCGCCAGGTGGGACCGACAATGTCAAGGCGAAATACCCAGGCGACGCAACGTTTGCTACGAGCACGTCGGCGCCAGTAGCTCAGGTGGTCAATAAGGCCGCGACCACGACTTCTCTGACTACTTCGCCGAATCCGTCCAATGTTGGTCAGTCTGTGACTCTTACGGCGACGGTAAGCTCGACAGCCGGCACGGTCACCGGCAACGTGGCGTTTAGCAGTGGCAGCAAGAAGCTGGGAACTGGGTCGCTTTCGAGCGGAGTGGCCATCGTCACGACGACGAGTCTGGCTGCCGGCGCCGATGCGGTCGTTGCCACATTCAACGGCAGCACTTCGTTTGCTACCAGCACCTCGAACACCGTGAACCAGACGGTGGGCAGCGCGCAGGTTATCGATTCCACGTTAGCCTGGAATAACGTCACGCGGTATTACGAAGTTTACCTGCCAACGAGTCTGCCTGCGAATCCGCCCATGCTCTTGATGCTTCACGGGACACAGACGCAGGGCACTCCCAATCCCCAAGCCATCATTTCGTTGAATTGGGGCTGGCAAAACCTTGCCAACCAGAAGGGCTTCATCCTGGTCAAGCCCGCTTCAACCTACAACGCCAACTCTTTTCAGTGGAACTGGAACGCGTACTACATGAGCGAAGCGTTTACGTCGGCCGAATCCGGGACGTGTACCTCACCCCCTGCAAGCGCTTGCCCGGACGACGCAGGCTTTTTGCGGCAACTGATCACAACTCTCACCACTCAGTACAACGTGAACCCCAACCAGGTTTACGTCGCGGGATTCTCCTCGGGCGCGCAAATGGCACAGCGAGTGGGCGTCGAGCTTTCGGACATCGTCGCGGCGGTCGTGATCGGATCGGGCACGATTGTCGGTCAGCCATCCCTACCTCCGATTACTTTGCCCGGTTCCGCAGCTGCTCCCGTTTCCATCCAGGAGTGGCATGGAACGACGGATACCGAAATCTCGCCGTGCAATAACAACTGGACGGGGTATTCGGGCTACAAGTTCTACCTGGCCACGGTGGACCAGTCTTTCAATTACTGGACGGCGCAGAATTCCTGCTCCCAGTTCGCGAATAGTTTGCCATTGTGCTCGGGCGGATCTGCGAACGCCGGCACCACGGGGAACGATGCGACCTCATGCTTGAACAACACGGAAGTCCAGTTTATTTGGGAGGAGAACGTCGGTCACGTTTGGGTAACCGGCAACAATAGTGCCCGCTGGCAGTTCTTTGCCTCTCATCCGAAGCAGTCTCCTAAGGACCGGTAATCGACTAGGACGAGAATCGGAGAATTGATTTAAGCAGGTTTGGGCCAATCCATATGGGTGTCGAACAGGTAACGGATACCAGTGAGATGATGAAGCAGCTAACCGCCTACATTGCTGCAAAAGTGCTCAAGGGCAAAAGCGTGGAGATCACAGAGGATACGCCGCTGGTTTCCTCTGGGCTCATCGATTCCTTCGCGCTGATTGACATTTTTCTCGAGCTTCAGCGAATTACCGAACGTAAAGTTCCGGCGAGTAAGGTGCAGGCTAAGGACATGGACACTGTGCGCCTCATGTTTGCCCTTGCCGAACGATTTGGCAAACCGGCGAAAAGCTAGAGTCAAGGGCCATTGCGCTACTCGCTTGTGCGCGCGGAGACCGCGCACTATCCCCTGATTCAAGTCTCGCCAACCCTAGTCCTTCCAAGTCCCCAGCATATCTGTGATCTTCCCGCGGTCGATTTTCCCATTCACGTTAAGAGGAATCTGGGGGAAGTGGTAGATCCGAGTGGGGACCATGTAGCGTGGCAACCGGACCTCGCAAGCAGCGATGATTTGCGTGTCGAGCGCAGGGTCCGATCCTGAAACGACGCCTACAATGCCCGACGCGGAGCCCTCCGAAAGCGGCCAGGGAATCGCAACCGCCAGTTCCGTCTTGGCCCCTTGCCGCAAAACAAGATCGATTTCCTGCAGTTCCACGCGATAGCCGCTGATCTTGACTTGAAAATCGCGGCGCCCAAGGTAGAACAAGCACCCTCGCTCGTCCTGGAGAACCAGATCTCCGGTACGGTACCAGATCTTGTCTCCCGTGTGCGCTAGGCGAACGAAGCTTTTGGCCGTTTTTTCCGGATCGTTCAAGTACCCTCGCGTAACCTGCGATCCGCCCAGGCAAAGCTCACCGCTTTCACCTGTCGGAACCGGCTTTAGATCCTCGCTTACAGCACAAACCTGCTGCCCGTCAAAGGGCCAGCCGATCGGCACCAGACCGCGCACGCATTCTGCCGGCGAAGTTGCCGAATCCCACCGGTACCAGGTGATGGCGATCGTGGCTTCGGTTGGGCCGTACAGGTTCTCGAGAATGGAGTTATTCGCCGCTTGCTGCCACGCCTCGGCCAATGTTGCCGACAGAGCTTCGCCGCAGAACAGGCTCCAGCGTAGTCTAGGAAACGCTCCCCGCTGCAGCAATCCCACCTTCGACGCAAACATTGCAACTGAGGGCACGGAGAACCAGCAGGTCAATTCCTTCTCTTCCACCAGAGTGGCCGGAGTAAGAGTTTGCTCGGTGTAGGGGCAGAGCGTCGCTCCCGCATCCCAGCAAGTAAAAAGGTCATGCACGCTGAGATCGAAAGTGAGGTCAAAGTTCTGGGAGCAGCGATCGCTTGGCCGGAAGCCGAATCGTTTGGCGGCGTATTCCATGTACGCGACAGCGTTCGATTGACTGACCGCGACGCCCTTCGGAACGCCAGTGCTACCTGAGGTGAACAACAGATATGCGGTGGCGTCGCCGCGCACGGCTGGATCGGATGGGTCGGCCACCTTCACCATTTCGCGCGCCGAAACGACACGATGCTGCGCCGGCAATCCGCCATTTGGTTTCCATCCCCGATCGGGAACAATCAAGGTCAAGGGCTTCTCCAGGTGAGGAAGCAGGGACTCCAGCGTGGCAGCGCACTCCTCGCCGACTATGACTGTCTTGCAGCCGGACGCTTTGAGCATGACGAGCGTCCTCTCCAGGGGAAACTTCGGGTTGAGCGGACAATAGCCCCGTCCGCTTCCTAAAATGCCCAGAATGCCGCCGTATGCGGCCACGCTCCGGCTTGCCAAAATCGCAACCACTTCTTGAGAGCGATCGAGATGGCCGTTGAGGAACGCCGTAATCTTCCCGGCATAGTTCCAGAGTTGCTCGTAGGTGAGTACGTCGTCGCCAAGTTCGAGTGAAGGACTGGCGGGATTTGCACGCAAGGAACGGAAAAAACCGCCGATCAAGCTTCTTGATTCTTTCGCCGGAGCCATGAATCACCTATGAATTTCGCAGAAATATGGGCGCACCTGAACTTCAACTGAAGCGCGACTAGTTCTTAGAGCGATTACTAATCTCTCTCATTGCGAGCGCGCCGGGGAACGAGCCGCTACCTTCCACGATGGCCCGGCGCCTCACTCGCTGCCTTTTCCAGGATTCCAAAGAGACGGTCGGCTACGATCTGGTTACCCTCGGGCTTCAGGTGCGAGATGCCAACATAGAGCGAATCTTTCTGATCATCCAGCATGTCTCCGAGATAGATAAGATCTGGGCGATTCAATTCACGGGCTTTTTGGTACGTTGCATCGTAGATCACCCCCAGACCGGGGAACTGACGGTATTCCGAATCCAGCACCTGCTGCTCGTAGGCTGTCAACTCCTTGTGCCCAACCGCCATGTTCGGGTACCAGGCAAAGATAGGACGGAAGCCGTACTGCTTCGCCAGCAAAATCACAAAATCCATGTTCTGCGTGTAGTTCTGGACAATCTCTGCCGCCGCCTTGTTGATATCGAGAGTTGACCGCGGCGTTTCCACCGGCTTGTCCTGGACCTGGATTCGCGCTGCCATCTTCTTCAGAAAGCGGTATGTGTTGGTCTGGGTAAAGTAAGAAAAGCCTGCCTTCTCATAAGCTCCCCAGTTGTCGAGGAAATTCTTGAAGGAAAGGTAATTGCTGTGCACGTCGACCTCGCCGCTTTGATACGCGGTGAATGCCTCGGTGCCCCCGTCGTAGAAAAGCACCTCATCGGGTTTGCGGGCCGCATGTTTGAGTTCTTCCATCAAGCCAATCACTTCTTGCGTGTTCACCCAGCCCTTTTCGGCGTAGTTGACGATGCAAACCGGCCGGCCTGCTTTTTCATAATTAGCCGCAATCAATGAAGGAATGGTTTCCGGGTCGGGAGCGCCCGCCCCCCACATTACAGAATCGCCGAACATCCAAATCGTAAAGGTCTTATCGTCGCAGCGAGTATGCAGGGTTCGGCGCACCCCAGTTTGATCGATCGAGATCACTTGGCCCGGATATGGCTGCCGCCGCCACAGGACCCAGGCGTGATACGTGACTTTGTTTGCTTGCTTAAATTCCTTCCAATATTCGCGTTCCGAGGGGCTTTCGTCCTGGGCCAGTTCGAGCTTGGCTGCCAATTCCAAGGCATTGACATTGGGGTGGAAACGCAAGAATGCGTAGAGTTCGACCGCTCCGAGCACAAACACACCCAAAGTCACTGTGACGCAAAGGCGAATGGCGAAGTGCCTGGCAAGCGACGCGTATTGCGCCACGAACGTTCGGCGACTTTCCCCCTGCTCCATTTTCAGATCGGTCGTGGTTAAAGGCACAACTTGCGAAACCTCAATACTCTCCGCTTGTTTACAGGGAATCGTAGCATAGCGGGTTTTCTTCTCAAAAGCGCGGACGTAACCTGCTAGAGCGCTGCGGTACTAGAACAGGGCATACATCACCGGTCCAGTTTCGGCGTGGCCTGGCTTGAACATGACGCTGAGGTACAGCGCCAAAACGATCACCACCGGCGTGATCCAGACCCACCGTTCATTCGCCAGAGTTCCAAGCGCGCTCCCGATCCAGCCACGTAGGCCGACTGCTGTGGACCACTCGCGCGCGGCCTCGGCAATGCGATCAAGAAGTTCGCTAGCGCCGATGATTGCGAAGTACCCGGCCGCTGCCAGCAAAGTCATCGCGCAGAAGCTGTGATCTAAAGTCAAGTGACGGTACGACGGGAACGACACGATCGCCTTCAACATGCCGAGCGCCTGCGGAATGGTTCTGGCGTTGAAGAAAATGTAACCGATCGAAACGGCGGAAAACGTCAGAGCCCACGAGATCAGAGTCGGAAGGAATCCTGACCATTCGAATCCGGCGCGCTTGCGGAACTCCTGCCATTGACGGTGCAGCACCATCAAAACGCCGTGGTAGGTCCCCCACATCATGTAGAGGAAGCTGCCACCGTGCCAGAGGCCAAAGACAAACATGGCGATCACCAGCGACAGGTTGCGCCACCAGACTTCGCGGCGCGCGGTCGCCAGCGGCAGAAAGAGAAAGTCGCGAATCCAGAACGACAGCGACATGTGCCAGCGGGTCCAGAACATCGACGGCGTTGTCGACAGGTACGGTCGATCGAAATTTTCGTGCAACTGAATTCCGAACAGGCGCGCCGCTCCAATCATCAGGTGTGACCACCCGCAAAAGCTGAAGAACAGCTGGAATCCATACCCGATAATAAGAAACCACACATCGATCCCGGTCCAACGCGCCGACGTATTGTCAAAGAGCGCGTCCACCCCCGCGCCCGTATGCAGCCCGCCAGCCATGAGGATGCCGAGCGCCGCCATCAGACCGCCGATCGCCACCCGCCGCACGCCGATTTTCAAATCGTCGTTGCTCACAGTCCACTCCTGGCGGAATTGCGGCAGCATACTGGACATCCGGCAGATTGGCCCCTGCAGTACCGTCGGCCAAAACGACATGTAGAGGCAAAATTCAAGCAGAGAGGGATCCAACTCTTCTTCGCGGTAGATTTCCAGCAAGTAACTCAGCGCCTCGAAGGTCCAGAAGGAAACGCCGATCGGGAAGATGATGTGCTTGAACATCGCCAGAGGCGAACCCGCCCTACCGTACGCGCCGAGCAGCGGCAAGTACTTGAAGACACTGAGAAAGGCCAGGTTGAGAAGAATGCCCGTCCACAACCGTCCCGCCGTAATGCGCCTTTTCAGCCATTCGCCGAGCGCGTAATTCATCAGCGAACTGAAGATCAGGAGGCCAATCAACCACGAGCCCCAGCTGTAGTAAAAGAGCCAACTCGCGACCAGATACAGCACCTGCCGGGCCGTGACTGAGCGCTGCCGCATTGCCACCAACCACACCACCACTACACCAATTCCATATGTGACGAGTTCTCTTGTCATAGGGGAATCGTTCAGGCCCTGAAATTCAAAGAGTATGTGTGCTCGGCAGCCGCACCTTCCTTTTCATGCTCTCGCAGGGGGTGGGCCGTGTCAAGCCATCTAGGCGGGTAAGCCGCTTTGGTCCGCGATCGAAGGCGCGGACAACGGATCCGGAAGCCTTGTGACGGTACCGCTTTCGTAACGTATTGTCGACGGAAGAGTTAAATGCCCCTGGGATGAGCACAAACACACGCTGCCACACGCCTCCGCCTTGGGCGGACAGTGGGTGCGGAATCGATGGTCCCGAGATCGACCCGAAAAGAAACCTTCAGGTACAACTTCTCCAGATCGTGAGCTTATTGGTTTGGATCAGGAGATTTTACTAACATTGGCCGCTTGCGGACCTTTGTCTCCCTGGACGATTTCAAATTCAACTTTGTCGCCTTCTTGCAGGCTCTTATAACCATCGCTCGTAATGGCGCTATAGTGGATGAATACATCCGGTCCGCCGTCGCGCCCTAGGAAACCATACCCTTTCGCGTTGTTGAACCACTTGACGGTGCCCTTGATACGTTCCACTTGATTTTCTCTCTCTCTATTTACTTTGTTTTGCAGTTCCCCCGAAGAAGCTTAGCCTTACGGAGTACTTGGCAAAATGTTGCGCCATTGTCGTGCCGAAGAACATTGCTGTCAAGCGCACATGTCACATACAAATGTGAGCTCCGAAATGGTATGACTCCAAGACGACGCAGGTAACGTCACGAGGACATCGGTAAGTGTCAGTGCAGCATTAGTTCGGTGGTGGACTGAGTCTGACAGAACCAGAGTATCCCGGAGATGGTCTTTGCGTCGCGAATTCGGCCCCTAAGAACCATCCTGAGGGCTATCGACAGCGGAAAGAAGCGGATAGCAATCTTCTCGTCAGGTTCAGGAGTCGCTTTACCGGCATCGAGGCTACGGGCGAGATAGATAGTCATGGTTTCGTCGAGGAACCCTGGGCTCACATAGAAGTGCAAAATTCGTTTCCAGCGGCGAGCAGTGTAGCCGGTTTCTTCGAGTAACTCGCGGCGGGCGGCTGTTAGCGGGGATTCACCTTCATCGATACGTCCGGCGGGGAGTTCCCACATCATGGACCGGGCGGCATGGCGATACTGGTACTCGAGAAGGATGAGCGGCTCGGGTTTTTGATCGTCGACCGCGAGAACAACGATGGACCCGGCGTGACGAACAACGTCGCGTCGGGCGCGGATGCCGCCGGGTTCGGCGACCTGATCCGTCGTAACGTGAAAAACGGGGCCGCGATAGGCCACTCGGGAAGAAAGAACGCGGGCTTTGGGAGAACTGGACGATTTCGCCATGTCATCCATATTAAGGTATGCTGCGCAGGTGAAAGCGCAACGGAAACGGCAGGCCGCGAAAATAAGGGCGGGGAAGAAACCAGCGGTAGCATTGGTCGGGGCGGGAAAGTTGGCAGGTTTTCTGGCTCCGGCGTTGGCGCAGGCGGGATACAGAATTACTGAGATTGTTGCGCGCGCGCGGACGGGATCGATGAAGCGTGCTCAAGCATTGGCGCGTCGCGTCGGTGCGCGGGCCGTCACCATAAACCGGGCCGCACTTGATGCCGAGGTGCTGTGGTTTGCAGTGTCGGATGGCGAAATCCGGCAAGCGGCGGAGTCGCTGGCCCGGACGGCGAAAGCTCTCGGCCCGAAGTCGTTCCGCGCGCGATTCGTATTCCATTCTAGCGGTGCGCTGGGCAGTGGGGAACTGGCTTCCCTTCGCAATCTGGGCGCAAGCGTGGCCTCCGCACATCCACTGATGACGTTTGTCCAGAGATCGAGGCCTTCACTCGCGGGGGTTCCGTTTGCTGTGGACGGAGACGCTGCTGCTATAAGGGTAGCGCGCGCGATGGTGCGCGACCTGCAAGCGAACAGTTTCGTACTGCCGGTACGGCGCAAGGCAGCGTATCACGCATGGGCAACCATGACTTCGCCTCTGCTGCTCGCGTATCTGGTCACGCTGGAAAAGGCAGCGCGCGCAGCGGGGCTTGCGGGCGACAAGGCGCGTCAGATGAGTCTGCCAATCCTGCGGCAGACGCTGGAGAACTATGCTCGCCTCGGACCCGGGAACTCCTTCAGCGGGCCGTTTGTGCGTGGGGACGTGGAGACAGTTGCGAAGCATCTGGCACTGCTGAAGAGGGATCCGAAGGTGAGAGCCGTGTACGCGACGTTGGCGTGGATGGCGCTCGATGTTCTGCCGGTGAGGAGTCGTGATAAGTTACGGCGCCTGCTGGAAGATTGACGATCGCTGATAGGTATTGGCTCAGAAGTCGTCAATTCGTGTTGGCGCAGAAATAGGGTGACAAAAAACAGCCAGCCGGTGTACAGTAGCGGCGCATTTCCAAACAACCGAAAAAACCGAAAAAAGGAGAACTACTGAGGATGATGCGCAAACTACTTTTCGTTGCATTCTGTCTGCTGGCGTTAGCGTCGGCAGTGATGGCCGAGAAAATCGATACCAAGTGGCACTGCTCGAAACCGTCGTCGAACCCTTCGGTCGACGTGGGCGACGTAGCCGGGCATAGCTACGCGCTCGCCCAAGGCACATGCAGCGCGACCTCGAGCGGCAGCGGAGAGAAATCCGGTGCGTATACCGAATTCGATGAAATCTGGAAAGCATCCTACGCGAATCATGGTGCGCCGGACATTTCATACGTGTAGTAAACCAAGTCTCCATTGTCCAGGGTCACGTTGAAGCGCCCCTGACAGCAAGAAGCTCGCCAACAAATGGAAGATCGTGAGCGGCACTGGGAAGCACAAGGCCTTCAAGGGTTCGGGCGCCTGCTCCGGAATGAGGAATGACGATGGCTCTTCCGACTGGGGATGCACGGGCACGACCATGATGGGCAAGTAAACCGAAGTGCAGAACAGAATCACGCGGCTGCGGATTCGTCCGCAGCCGTGGCTGTTAGTGCTGGGTATTGCGGTTAGTGAAGAGATGGCCGAGTTTTTCCTGTTTGGTCTTTAGGTAATCTTGAGTGTATTCGGTAGGTGCCACTTCGCAGGGGACGCGTTCGGTGACGCGAATGCCGGCGCGCTGCAGGGCAGCGACTTTGTCGGGATTATTGGAAAGCAGGCGGACCTGCTTAATGCCGAGGGCGCGCAGCATCTCAGCGGGCATGAGGAACTCGCGCTGGTCGGCCTTGAAGCCGAGGCGCTGATTAGCTTCGACGGTATCGAGGCCGCTATCCTGTAGGGCGTAAGCTTGAAGCTTGGCCATGAGCCCAATGCCACGGCCTTCCTGCTGTTCGTAGATGAGAACACCGGCGCCTTCGTGGGCGATCATAGAGAGAGCCATTTCAAGCTGTTGGCGGCAATCGCAACGCAAGGAGCCAAACACGTCGCCAGTAAGGCACTGCGAGTGAATGCGAACCAGGGGTGATCCGGAATGCACGTCGCCCATTACGAGAGCGACGGCTTCTTCGGTCTTGGCGCCAGAGACGCGCAAGGTGAAGCCGTGAATCAGGAAATGGCCCCAGCGCGTGGGGAATTCGGCGGAAGCGACTTGTTTAGCCTTGATGGAACTCACTGTCCAAATTATATAGGTTGATTTCGATTACAAGACAGGATCCGGGGTTTCAGGAATCGGCGGGGCAGCCGAGTGAATGCGGACGATGAACAGCCCGACCAGCACGGCGCTGATGAGCATGACGAATCGAATGTAAAGGCCAGCATGAAAGGTATGGTCGCCGAAGGTGGTGCGCAGGAGGCCCGAGCTGGCGCTCACGGTGCACATGCCGAAGTAGAGCTTTTCGGTCCAGCCGCGCGAGATGGCAAAAAGCCAGAGCAGGATCGCGGAAGCTACCGTGAAGATGCCGCAGAGTATCCAGGCGCCAGTGGGCACGGTCGCGGGTACCCAGATTCCCGCGGCGGGAGTGGCCGCGATCATCTGGCGGAAGGCGATCAGCAGGAAGATGATCGAATGCACGAGCGCCACGACAGCCCGCTTGCGGTTCGTGAGGATGGAGAACTCGCGCATATAAGAGTGCAGTTTAGCGAAGTTGTTGAAGATGGTGATGTGATTTTGGTCACAGCGGTGGCCCAAAAAAGGGGACGGCTGCTAGAATTACTAGCAGCCAAAGATCTGGCTTCGACCCACCACAAAGTGGGGCTATAGCTCAGTTGGGAGAGCGCATCGTTCGCAACGATGAGGTCGTCGGTTCGAGCCCGACTAGCTCCACCATCTTTTCAAGCGCTTTGAAATCGGCTCACCTGGAGTTGCCTCACAACTTCCGACTTATGCGGAAATCAAAAAGCTGTAGGGCGGCCCAACTGTCGTTATGCCATCAACAATCAAGGCCCATAAAAGGCGTTTCCATGGTTCCGGCTAGGAAAACATCGACAATCGTTTGCTAGTGCCCTACTAAATTCTCCGCCTTCAGCCCACTGGCAAACTAAAATAGAAAACCGATCCGTGCCCTAGCTGGCTGGTAACCCCAAGGTGGCCGCCGTGGGCTTCTACGATGGCTTTGCAAATCGCCAGCCCCATACCCGTGCCATGGACCTGAACGCGCTGGTTTCTTCCACGATAAAATTTTTCGAAGACCAGCGACTGCTCAAAATCATCGATTCCGGGGCCGCGGTCCGCGATGCTGATGGTGAGCGTGCGGTCTTTCGTCTCTGCCGTAATGCGGATCGGGGCGCCCGCCGGCGAATACTTCGCGGCATTCTCAAGCAAGTGCACAAGCACCTCTTTAATGTGCGCCGAGTCCATGCGCGCGGCGGGCAGGTCCTCGGGAATCCGCTCATCGACAGGATGTTGCACGAGAAGCTGCTTCAACTCGTCGAGTGCCTCATCGACCGTCCGGCGGATGTGTGCCGACTCGAAGCGGAACTCGACTTTATTCGCGTCCAGTTGCGCCATCTCGGCAGCCTCGCCGATCAGCCGGTTCAGCCGGTCGCTTTCCTCGTTGATGATGGTCAGTAGTTCGTGTTTTTCTTCCGCCGAGTGCTCGCCGCTGCCGAGCAGTGAGGTGACCGACGCTTTAATGGCGGTCAGCGGCGTACGAAATTCATGCGTGACAGAATCGAGGAGCACCGAGCGCAGTTGTTCGCTCTCTCGCGCCGCTTCAGCACGGCTGAGTTTCTCAAAGGCACTGGCACGCTCTAAAGCAATGGCGACCAGGCTGCTGATCGCCTCCAGCGTTTGCCGCGAAAGGCGCAAGCCGGAAACCCCCATACTACCTACGACGCGCATCCCGATTCGCAGGGGCATGAAGGCGAGCTGGCCGGTGGCATCGAAGTGTGGTTCGCCGCGCAACGAGACGAGTTGCAGATCCTGTGCCTCCAGGCCGTCAATTGCAGGGCCGGAGCGATACACATCGGCGCGGCTCGTAAGTGCGACGGCAGCCGACCGGACGCCGAACGATTCCACAATGTAGCGCGGGATGATATTCAGCAACTCGGCGGCGTTGTCGCTCGAGAGCAACAACTGGCTGAAGGCGTACAGCCGTTCCAGTTCACGGCGGCGCTCGACAGCTGTACGCTCGCCGCGTTGCGCGCGCGCCGAAAGTTCGCTGGCGGCCACAGCGGTAACGAGGAAGGCAAAAAGCGCGACCCAGTTTTGCGGGTCGGCAACGGTAAGAGTTCCGATTGGCGGGAGAAAATAATAGTTGAATGCCAGGGTAGCCAACAGCGACATGAAGATCGCCTGCCGCAATCCGTAAAAGGCAGAGATGGCAAGGACTCCCAGCAGAAAAGCGAGGGCAACCGTAGTCGCATTGAGGTGCAGCCAGCGAAAGCCAACCAGTGTGATCACCGCAACGATCAACGTCGCGTTCACGAACCCCACTACGAATCTGGTTCCAGATTTCACGTGCCGATTGTAAATGAGAGAGAACAGGTTTCAAGGTTCCAGAGTTTCAAAGGTTTCAACGACGGGGCAGTCGGGGACGCGCTGGCCGTCGATTTCGTACCTTGAAACCTTGAAACTTCTTTGACTGACATCGACAAAGCGGGCACTCTCGACGACAATAAAGCGCAATGACGAAGACTCCCGACCAATGGCTCGAGGAAGCGGCGCCCGCTAAGAAAGGCGGCCTCTTCAAGCTTTTTCTGGGATATGCTCCGGGCGTCGGTAAGACCTACACCATGCTGACGGAAGCGATCCGTCGCCACAATCGCGGCGAAGACGTGGTGATCGGTGTGATCGAAACCCATGGCCGCAAAGGCGTCGCGGAGTTGGTTGTTCAGTTGGAGACCGTTCCGCGCAAGACCATCGAGTACAAGGGCGCGACGTTTGAAGAGATGGATGTAGACGCGATTCTTGCCCGCAAGCCGGGGGTCGCACTCATCGACGAACTGGCCCACACCAATATTGAAGGCAGCAAGAATCGCAAGCGTTACGAAGACGTTTTCGAGTTGCTCGATGCCGGGATCTGCGTGCTCTCAACCATGAACATTCAGCACCTGGAAAGCGTCACGCCGACCGTGCAGGGAGTGACGGGAATCCAGGTTCGGGAGACGGTACCGGACTGGGTATTGCAGCGCGTTAACGAAGTGGTGATGATCGATTTGACGCCCGAGGCGCTGCAGAACCGCATGCGCCGGGGGGACGTTTACCCGCAGGAACGCGTCGGCCGCGCGCTCGAAAATTTCTTCCGCGAGACGAACCTGATCGCGTTGCGCGAGTTGGCTCTGCGCCAGGTGGCCCAGGCTGTTGATCAAAGTCTGGAACAGCGCCGTGAGGTGCTCGAGAAAGACCGGGGCCAGGTTGCCATTCGGGAGCGCATCGCGGTGTGCGTTAGTTCGAATCCGGCGGCACAATATCTGATCGCTCGCGGCGCCCGGATGGCGCAGGCCATGAATGCCGAACTCTTCGTCGTCTACACAGACCTGGGCCAGGACACAAACGAGGAGAACCAGCGTACCCTTAATGCGAACCTCCGTTTTGCGGAAAATGTCGGAGCATCCATAAGCCGTGTGGCAGGCAAGAGCGTGGCCGAAGCGGTAGCGAAGTTTGTCAACGAGAAACACATTACGCAGGTTGTGTTCGGCCGCTCGGCGACACGCGGCTGGAAGCGATATTTTTATTTGTCGGCGATTCACCAGTTCTTGCGCGACGCCCCGGCCGTGGACGTGCACATCGTGACGCAGGAGCCCAGTTGATCGTCATGGTTGACTATGAAGATGCCAGACCACAAGCACATTCTGGTGGTGGACGATGAAGCGCAGATCACCCGCGTGCTGCGGACCACTCTTTCCACGCACGGTTACGACATTCGTGTCGCCAACGATGGCGAGACCGCGCTCGAGGTCGTGAAGGACTGGACTCCCGATCTCGTCATCACCGATCTGGCCATGCCGAACATGGATGGTCTGGAGTTGTGCCGCCGCTTGCGCACCAAAACGCAGGTGCCGATCATCGTGCTTTCGGTGCGCGGTGAGGAGCGCACCAAGGTGAGGGCGCTCGATGCCGGAGCCGATGATTATGTGACCAAGCCCTTTGGCATGGAGGAATTGCTGGCGCGCGTCCGGGCCAACCTGCGCCGGAACCGTGCCGAGGAGTCGGAGTCGGCAGCGATTGAAGCTGGCGATTTTCGGATCGATCCGGGCGCGCGCAGCGTCGTGGTTAAGGACCGCGCCGTTCATTTAACGCCGAAGGAATTTGACTTGCTCGTCTACCTGGCGCGCCATCCCGGCAAGGTTATTACGCACCGTGCGCTGCTCGGTGCCGTTTGGGGCGGCGAAAGCACGGAGCAGGTTGAGTATCTGCGAGTGTTCGTCGGCCAACTGCGCAGGAAACTGGAACCTTCGCCCAATTCTCCTCGCTACATTGTTACGGACCCGTGGGTTGGTTACCGCTTCGAACCGGGAGCGTAGTCGACGTCGTCACATACTCATTCAACCCCCAGTTTGTCATTGCGACCGAAGGGAGGAATCTGCATTCTTGCGCGCACGAACCCTTATGCTTTTTTTATTTTCATTTTATGCACACTTTACGGGTCCTCGAATCAAATGAGTTAGCGCCAGAAGACGTGGGCTAGCAAAAGGGGAACAGAAACAAATGTCCATCCAGGAAGCATCCGCCGAGCGGTTTGCGCAACTTTTTCATCAGTATCAACATGCTCTAGCCAAAGATTTCAATGGCGCGTCGAGCGTTCATAGCACTGACGCGTGGGCGGACGTGCCGCCCTCGGGAAAAAGCTTGATGGTCGCGGCCGCCCGTCTCGCGCTTCTCGAAGTAGAACGTCTACCCAGCGAGCGCCAAACCCGGCGATATTTTGCGAAGCCCGGCGAAGCCGAGTGGGGCTGCTGAGCAGATTCGGCAGCGTGCAATCCGGCGGTTGTCTTTATGACTTCCTTACGAAGTCTTTATCGTTATTTTACGGACGTGCCTGTCTAATTGTGCTTGCACCCACGAAGTCCTCTAGCGAGACGTCGTGACATTTCTTTTGCTGACGCTCGGTGCGTTATGTGAGCTTTTCCTGCTGCGATTCCTTTTTGCGCTCGGGCAGGAGATCCGCGACGCGTCTCGCCAGCGAAATGTTCACCTGCTCAGTTTGAGCCAAGCAACGAAAGGTGGAGAAATTATACGTATGACTTTGCACGTCACAATCCCCCCCAAGACACCGAAGAGCGCGGCGCTCATTTTGGTCGGTGCGCTCGTTCTGTCGCTGTCACTGCACGCGCAGGATGCAGCAAGTTCCACGCAGTCAATTCCACCCGATATCATGAAGCAAGTGGAAGCATTGACGAAGCGGGTGGAGCAGCTTGAAGAGCAATTGAAGGAGCATGAGGCCGCCGGCGAACCGACTACAGTGGTGCACTCCGCCAAAGCGGCGGTGCCGGCACAGGTCATTGTGGCTCCCGCGGTTACGCAAAATGAATCTGCGGCCGCCCAGCCAGCTAAGACAGAAAAGGTCGCGCCGTTTTCGGATTGGGACTGGACTTGGCTCAACGGCAATCCGCGCAATAAAGACGTTGCATTTGACTCAAAATTCTTTACCCCGGAAATCCGCGCCGATATTACGTACAACTACGATTTCAACAAGCCAATCGATAACTCGATAGGCGGGTCGAGCGAGATATTCCGCGCCAACGAAATCCAGTTGGAACAACTCGGCCTCGGAGGCGATTTTCACTACGACGATGTCCGCGCCCGATTCATGACGCAGTTTGGCATGTACTCGACAACAACCGTGCGCAATGACCCCAGCTATGCTAAGGGACAATGGAACCTCAACGAGGCGCACCGCTACCTGGCAGAAGCCTACGGCGGCTATCACATCAACGCCTTGAATGGGATCAATATCGACGCCGGAATTTTCTTGTCGTACATCGGGCTGTTCAGCTATTACAACTTCGATAATTGGGCCTACCAGCCCTCGTACGTCTCCTCCAATACGCCCTGGTTTTTCGAGGGTCTGCGAGTTCAAATTTTCCCCAATCCTCACCTGAAGATCGAGCCCTGGATTATCAATGGATGGCAATCCTACGCGTCCGCCAATTCGAGGAAGGGTCTGGGGGGACAGATCAAGTGGACTCCGCGACCCTGGGTGAACATCATTTCCAACAATTACGGCCTCGGGCACGACGATCTCTATATTCCGAAACGCGGCCGCATTCACACTGACGATAGTATCGAGATCAAGTATTTTGACAAACCGGGAAACCGTCTCGACAAAATGGCCTTTTCGTTCACCGGAGATATGGGTTGCGAATTCGGCGGCGGAGTGAGCTGCCACGGCAATACTGCGGGTGGTCCAAAGCAGAGCTTTATCGGCTATATGCTTTACAACCGGGCATGGTTTAAGAAAGACACCTATGGATTGACCATTGGTGGAGGCCAAATTAATAATCCAGGGCGCTACCTCGTTCTGCTTCCGCCCATCAACGGTGAGACTGCCCCCTCCGCGGCGATTAACGCACCTTACTTCACCGGGAATCCCGGAGACCCGTTCAAGGCCTGGGATACGTCGATCACGTACGATTACATGCCCCGGCAGTGGCTTACTTTCCGCTGGGAGTATGACTATCGCCATGCGAGTGTGCCCTATTGGACTGGCCGCGGCGGAATTACGCCGCCGGGTTCGGGCGGAGTGCCGTATACCAACAACGGTTATCCCCAGTACTACGCCTGCCTGAACGGAAATTCGTCAATGACAACGAACCTCGGCGCTGCGCAAACGGCCTGCGGCGGACCGGGCAGCGTGTGGTTCCCCGATTTGCGCCGGGATGAGTCGTTGATCGACATCGACATCATGGTTAAGTTTTGATGGTCGAATTCCGAACCTGACAAGAACGTAAGTTGCATTTGGAGGTGTCTGCTTGCAAGACCTCATCTTTGTGGCGGTGACGATTGCGTTCTTCGGGCTGTCGCTCGCCTACGTTAATTTCTGCGACCGCATTCGCTGAGAGGAAATGACTATGAATGCTGAATCAATCATCATGCTCGCTATCAGCGCCGGCTTGATGGTCTATCTCTTGTACGCCCTGCTAAGGCCGGAGAAATTCTGACATGACGGCGACTGGTTGGTTTCAAATCGGTCTATTTCTCGCTCTGGTTCTGGCGATTACTAAGCCGCTCGGCATGTTCATGGCAAAAGTGTTCTGCCGTGAGCGCACTTTTCTAGATCCCGTGGTTCGCCCGATCGAGCAGTTGCTCTATCGTGTGACCGGCGTTGATGAAGACCACGAGATGCGCTGGACGGAATACGCATTCGCCATGCTGCTGTACAGCGGCGTCACTATGCTGGTGCTGTATGTGATCGAGCGCGTGCAGCAATGGCTGCCGTGGAATCCGCAGAAGTTCGGCGCCGTCGCTCAGGCACTCGCGTTTAACACTGCCGCGTCTTTCACCACCAATACGAATTGGCAGAACTATTCGGGCGAGTCCACCATGAGCTATCTCACGCAGATGACTGGCCTGGCCTACCACAACTTCGCATCGGCGGCGGTGGGGATCGCGCTGGCCATCGCCTTTGTTCGCGGCATTTCGCGCAAGGAAAAAGAGACGATCGGCAATTTCTGGGTCGACCTGACCCGTTCCACCCTGTGGGTGCTGCTGCCGATGTGCATCGTCTATGCCCTGCTCCTGGTTTCGCAGGGAGTCGTGCAAAACCTCAGGCCCTATGACACCGTGAAGTTGATCGAGCCGCAACAAGTCCAGAAGGTGGGAACGGACGGCAAGCCGATGGTTAGCGCCGATGGCAAGCCGGTGATGGACACCGTGACTGATCAGATCATTGCGCAAGGTCCGGTTGCTTCGCAAGAGGCGATCAAGATGCTGGGCACCAACGGTGGCGGGTTCTATGGCGCCAACAGCGCCCATCCCTTTGAGAATCCCACACCGCTTAGCAACTTTTTGCAGATGCTGTCGATCTTCGCGATCCCGGCAGGTCTTACTTACACGCTGGGCCGAATGACGGGGTCGCCGCGTCACGGCTGGGCGGTCTGGGCGGCAATGGCGATTCTGTTCCTGTGCGGGGTTACGACGGCTTACTGGGCCGAGGCGAGGGGCAATCCTCTGCTGCACGGAGTTGACCAGCACGCCTCCGCCACGCAGCCGGGCGGCAACATGGAAGGCAAGGAAGTACGCTTCGGCATTGCGAACTCAGCCTTGTTTGCTACCGTCACCACCGACGCGAGTTGTGGTGCCATCAACGGCCAGCATGATTCCTTTACTCCGCTGGGCGGAATGGTACCGCTGGTCAACATCATGCTCAGCGAGACCGTTTTTGGAGGAGTCGGCGCGGGCCTGTACGGCATCTTGATCTACGTAGTGCTGTCGGTGTTCATTGCCGGACTCATGGTCGGACGCACTCCGGAGTATCTGGGCAAGAAGATTGAAGCTTATGACGTGAAGATGGCGATGCTTGTCACGCTGGTTTTTCCGCTGATCATTCTCGTGCTCACAGGCATTTCGGCAGTCGAGGGATTCGGCACCTCGAGCATCAGCAATGCGGGTCCACACGGGCTGACCCAAATCCTCTACTTGTTTACGTCGTCGGCAGGGAACAACGGTTCCGCGTTCGGCGGCATCAACGGTAACACGCCTTGGTATAACATCGCGGGCGGGTTCACGATGCTGGTGGGACGATTCTTCATGATCATCCCCATGCTGGCGATTGCAGGCAACCTGGCGAAGAAGAAAACGGTGCCCGCTTCGGCTGGCACGTTCCCGGTGACGACGCCGCTGTTTTCCGTGTTGCTCGTGTCGGTCATTGTGATCGTAGGAGCGCTCACATTTTTCCCGGCTCTCAGTCTGGGACCGGTGCTGGAGCACTTGTTGATGATGGCAGGGAAGACTTTTTAACGCGGGACTCTCCGTAGAGCTTTCTGAGGCAAAAGATGGCAGACAAGAAAAGCAAGAGTTTGTGGGACGCAAGAATCATCCGGCGGGCGCTGCTCGATTCTGTGGTCAAACTCGACCCCCGCACCATGATGAAGAATCCCGTCATGTTCGTGGTCGAGGTTGGCGCCGTGGTGACGACCGTGTTGTTGTTCCGCGGGAAAGAGAGCTTCGGATTCAATCTGCAGATCACCCTCTGGCTCTGGTTCACTGTGCTGTTCGCAAATTTTGCCGAGGCCATGGCCGAAGGGCGCGGCAAGGCGCAGGCGGACACGCTGCGCAAGGCGAGATCGGAAACGGTGGCATGCCGACTGCTTGCCAACGGCGGGACGGAAACGGTACCGAGTTCGAGGCTTCGGTCGAACGATGTTTGCATCGTGGCGGCATCCGAACTCGTTCCGGGCGATGGCGAGGTAATCGAAGGCGTTGCCTCGGTTGACGAATCTGCCATCACTGGAGAATCGGCGCCCGTCATACGTGAAGCCGGCGGCGACCGCTCTGCCGTTACGGGAGGCACGCGCGTACTTTCCGATCGGATCAAGGTGCGCATCACTTCGAACCCAGGCGAAACCTTTCTCGACCGCATGATCGCTCTGGTGGAAGGCGCCGAGCGGCAGAAGACACCGAATGAAATCGCGCTCAACATTCTGCTGGCGGGCCTGACTATTATATTCCTTCTGGCCGTCATCACGCTGCAGCCTTTCGCCATTTACTCGGGTTCGCCGCAAACCGTGTTCGTGCTCGTCTCGCTGCTCGTCTGCCTGATTCCGACCACCATCGGTGGCCTGCTTTCGGCGATCGGCATCGCTGGCATGGACCGCCTGGTGCAACACAATGTGCTCGCCATGTCAGGACGCGCGGTGGAGGCGGCGGGCGACGTGAATACTCTGCTGCTCGATAAGACGGGCACAATCACGCTTGGCAATCGCCAGGCCGCGGAATTTATTCCCGCGCCCGGGATTACCGAGGCCGAGATGGCCGATGCCGCGCAACTCTCGTCCCTTGCCGATGAAACACCGGAAGGCCGATCGATCGTTGTGCTGGCCAAGGAACGCTACGCCCTGCGCGGCCGCGAACTGGCTGCCCATGAAGCTGTGTTCGTTCCCTTCACGGCCCAAACGCGTATGTCAGGCGTGAACCTGGACGGGCGCGAGATTCGCAAAGGAGCCGTCGATTCGATCACGAAATACCTGAATCAGTTCGGTACCTCGCTGCCGCGCGAAATTCAGGCGAGCGTAGAGCAGATCGCCCGCTCCGGCGGCACTCCGCTGGTGGTCGCGGAAAATCAGCGGGCGCTCGGCGTAATCTACCTGAAAGACATCGTCAAAGGCGGCATGCAAGAGCGCTTCAGCCAGTTGCGTGCCATGGGAATCAAGACCGTCATGATCACCGGCGACAATCCGCTGACGGCAGCGGCGATTGCGCGCGAGGCGGGCGTGGACGATTTTCTGGCGGAGGCGACTCCGAAAGACAAGATGGATCTGATTCGGCGCGAGCAGGCCGACGGAAAACTGGTTGCGATGACTGGCGACGGTACCAACGATGCTCCCGCGCTGGCCCAGGCGGATGTCGGCGTGGCCATGAATACCGGCACGCAAGCGGCCAAGGAAGCTGGAAACATGGTGGACCTGGATTCGAATCCCACCAAACTCATCGAAGTGGTAGCGATCGGTAAACAGTTGCTGATGACGCGCGGCGCCCTCACTACGTTTTCAATTGCCAACGACGTGGCGAAGTATTTCGCGATCATCCCAGCGATGTTTGCGGGAACGTTTCCCGTGCTGAACGCGCTGAACATCATGCGGCTGCAGACGCCGCAGTCGGCAGTCCTTTCCGCCGTGATATTTAACGCGCTCATCATCGTTGCTCTCATTCCGTTGGCGCTGCGGGGGGTCGCGTACAGGGCGATGAGCGCCGAATCTTTGTTGCGAAGGAATCTGCTGGTCTACGGATTTGGCGGATTGGTGGTCCCGTTCATCGGCATCAAGATGATTGACATGTTCATCACCCGCATCGGGTTGATATAGAGAAGAGACAATGAAGAAAAATCTAATCACAGCGGCGCTTATGACGATCGCGACCACCATCCTGTTGGGAATTCTGTATCCCCTACTGATGACAGGGCTTGCGCAGCTGATCTTTCCTAAGCAGGCGAACGGCCAGCTCATCCAGCGCGGCGGAGTTATCGTTGGCTCGCGGCTGATCGGGCAGCCTTTTTCGGGGCCGGGCTACTTCCATTCGCGGCCGTCCGCCGCAGGCGCGGCAGGCTACGACGCGACCGCTTCCAGCGGCTCCAACCTCGGCCCGACGAATGCGCAGCTGATAGCGCGCGTCAATGGAGACGTGGCCAAACTGCGAGTCGAGAATCCCAGCGTGCCCATCCCTGTCGATCTGTTGACGACGTCCGCTTCCGGGCTCGATCCGCATATTACACCGGCGGCGGCGCAATTCCAGATTCGGCGCGTGGCGGCAGAGCGCAAGAGTCCGGAAAAGGAAGTCGCGGCCTTGGTTCGTGAGAACACTGAGAACCGCCAGTGGGGATTCATGGGTGAGCCCCGCGTGAACGTACTCGAACTGAATATTGCACTCGACGCAAGGTACGGGCGAGTTCAATAAGGGCTGCGAGAAAGGGTGTTCCTGAGCGGGTAGTATTTCCCCGGCGGCTGAAGCCGCATTCACAACCAATGCGGTAAACCGCTGCGCCACCCAAAATCAAGCACGACGCCAAGTTGCTTTGCAGCCTGCTAAAAGACAGACCCGAGCGGAGCGAACAAGTCGCGCGCAATGCTGCCGTGGCAACTGAAATGTCCGGTGTGTCGCGGACAAAATGTCCATCGACCTGGATCAACGTTCCACGAGGTGCTAGCGTTCGTTATGGAGTAGAGACAGTCGCTTCGTCTCAATGCGGTACCGCCTTGGCTTTTGGGCTGACACCCTTTTCCCCTGCGAGAGCCCTGAATTGCTGCTCAGTTCCAACAAAGAATTCTTGATATGGTTGTGTGCCTGAGGAACCGCCGTGCTCGCCGTTCACCTGTCCCCACACCATTCGGCCGTTCGTGCCGTCCGCCCGCAAGTCATGCAGGCCACTGGCGGAATCATAGAAGTACTCGTCTTTGCTCCATCCAAAACTCTCCGGTGAAGAGGTTTGCAGCACTCCGCCCGCCGGAATGTTGAATATATAGTGTTCCCTCTCAATGGGAGTAGAGGGAGCACCGGGCACCTGAAATTGGACCCGCACCCAGCCCACATATCCATCGGGAATCACAAACCATGACGGGGGACGTTTGGAATTCGGCACGCCGAAAGTGAGCCAAGCCGCAAAGCCGAACAACACGGCGACAGAACAGACGCCGACCACAACTCGAAGAGAGCGCGACGCGCGTCCAGGAAGGCACCAACTCCCGTCCTCGCCGCTCGTGTTCGCTTTGAAGCTAATAAGCGCCGCGGACGCAGTGGCAAGCACTAGAAAAATCACGGCGAGCAACGGCAAGACGGACGTTCGAAATGCCAAGACCTGACTATGCCGTCCTGCTTTGACGGTTGCGACCGTGGCCGGTGCATAGAAGCACCAACTTCCCAGTGCAGCGATCAGCGCGAGTCTCGCGGCAAGTTGCGAACGGAAAAGGCTCACATAGCCCGCGGCGATGAGGCCAAGTGACGCCAAAAGAGCGACGAACTCCAAAATGCTGCTAGGCGCCCCCAGAATCCCGAGACTCAGCAGGACGTACACATGAACTGCGGTCAGAGCGCCAGCGGCAACATACAGAACAAAAGGAAGCATCGCGGTGAGTTTATAACCTGCACGCTCGGCGACAGACAACCCGCGGATATCCCATGTCCTGGCGAGACGAATGATGCTCGCGTGCAAAGACCGTTGTATCAGATTCCGGTGGTTTCGTAAGTCAACACGGCCAGGCTGAGGCGATAGTCGTAGCCAGCCTCTGCGTAACCGATTTCCGCCTGCGTTTCCTGCAACTGTGCCTGGCTCAATTCGACGATGGAACCAAGTCCCAAGTTGTAACGGGCCTGAGCCAGATCCAGGGCCAGTTTGGCTTGATCCAGCAACTGCTGCGTAACCGAGAGACGTTGATAGGCGGTGTTCGCATTCAGCCAAGTGGTGCGGACATCCCGCGCAATCAAGTCGCGCATGTCGCGCAGCCGTTCATCGGTCGCCCGAGTTTTCAGACTTGCCTCCTTGGCCCTGGCGAAGTACTGGAAACCGTTGAACAGGGGAATCCCGAGGTTGGCGCCCACGGCGCCATAACCGTTGTTCAATGCGCTGGCGTTAGGAGCCACCGCCGGATTCCCCACGGGCGTGAATCCCACTGCGCCCACTGCCTGGATCGTGGGGAAAAGCAGATCGCGTTCCGCGCTTTGGAATTGTTTTGCCGACTGGTATTGAAACTGAAGAGACAGTATTTCCGGACGCATCGAAAAAGCTTCCGCAATCAGCGGGTCCACAGCGGGTGGCGGTGCAGCCATTGGCCCGGTTTCCTCGACCAGCCGAAAAGTCTGCAATGTCGAATACCCGAGCACCATCGAAAGCGTAGCCTGGGTGGCACTTTCGTTGTTTTCGGCGTCGAGCAAGAGGAGCTGCGCTTCGGCAAGATTGACATTGGCGAAGCTGAAATCCAGTTCCGACTTCAACTTGCTTTTGTACAGCGCGCCGACCTGATCGGCGACGGTCTGCCGTTGCTTCACCGTCTTCTGGGCGACAGTCAGCAGCGCCTGCGCCTGCAACGCGTTGTAGAAGGCCCTGTCAACCGCCAGCAGGATTTGCTCCTTCGTGGCAACGGCATTCTGGTTTTCCGCCTTCTCGGCGTATTTTGCGCTGGAAATCAGATTGTAGGTGCGGCCAAAATCCGTAATCAGCTGAGTGACCATGACGCCAGCGGCAGCCCGCTCATAGACCGTCGGGTTGTTCAAAAAACCGGCGGTGAGGCGGGTGCCCGCTTCCGAATCAACGCCAGTGATGTTGCCGACTGCCGTGGGCCACAGGTTGGATCGCGCTTCCCGCGTGATCTGATGCGAGGCGAGCGCGATCAGGTGCGCAGCCGAGATCTGAGGATTGTTCTTGATCGCGAGCGCTTCGGCCTGCTTCAAGCTCAGAGACGAAGAGGTTCCCGTGTTGGTTTGTGGACCGGAAGAGGACATCGTATCGGGCGGGGCGTTGGCCGCACCTTGACTTTGCGCGGCTCGCGGCATTGGGGCTGAAGGCGGCACGCCGGCGTCTCTTGCGATTGTCGCTTGGGCGAAGCCTAGGGTGGCTGACGCCGCAGCCAGGATGCCAATCGAAATGTAGTGTCTTCGTTTCATGCAAGAGTCCTCGTTAACGGGATTCTTCGACTTCTCGCTTCCCGCGACCGTACACGAGCAGATAAGCGGCCGGAACGATAAAGATCGTGAGCAAAACAGAAGAAGTAAGTCCTCCGATGATGGCGCGTGCCATAGGCGTGTACTGTTCGGCTCCAGTCCCCAATTTCAGCGCCATGGGAATCATGCCGATGATGGTGGCCAGCGAAGTCATCAGAATTGGCCGGAGACGCACACGGCAAGCTGTGATGACCGCATCGGCGGGGGACAGACCGTGCCGTTCCAGATTGTGAGCGAAATCCACAATGAGAATGCTGTTGGAATCTGCAATTCCAACCAGCATCAGGACTCCCATCAGCGACATCACATTCAAAGTACTGTGAGTCATGGGAAGAATGATCAGCACGCCGACAAATCCCATGGGGATGGCAAGCATAATGAGCAGCGGATCGACGAACGACTTGAACTGTGCGGTCAAAATGAGAAACAGCAGGGCAAATGAGAGAAGAAAGCCAAGACCAAAACTTTTGAAAGAGGCGTTCATGCCTTCCACCATGCCGCGCAGATTAACGCGCACATTCGCCGGAATGTTCGCGTTGTTCACGATGTTCTGAATCGCATGCGTGACGCGCCCCAAGTCTTCTCCTTGGGGCGTCACATACACATCAATGACTCGCTGAATCTGGTAATGGTCCAGTTCGGTGGGCGTTTCGATGTATTTCACTTGCGCGACATTATCGAGAACCGTTGCCGGGCTTTCCGGAGGCGTAGTTCGCCCGTCATTAACCTTCTGTACTGGTAATTTATGGCCGCAACCCCAGGCTGGCTTGGGCTCGGTAGGATCCGAGATTGACTGTAGTCGCAAAGGGGTGCGGTTGAGCGGCATGGGGCCGCAGTTCATCGTCTGGCTTTGGTGCTTGTTCTGGCTGCGCAACGGAATTTGTCCCAGGTCAACCATGTTCTGAATCGCGCCCGGCCCGTGTTCGAAAGTATTGAACCGTGAGGTAGTAGTCGTTGCCGCTCTTGCGGTCCACCCAATAATTCGGGGCAATCATATAGTTGGAATTGAGCGCTGTAATGACGTTGTCCACCACATCTTTCTGCGTGAGTCCTAATTCGGCGGCGTGAATGCGGTCCACGTCCAAGCGGAGAGCAGGATAATTCATGTCTTGCGGAATGTAGATTTCGCCCACTCCCGGGAGCTGCCGGATGTCACTTGCCAACCTCTGCGCTACGTCGTAAATCTGATGCAGATCGGGACTGCTCACCTGGATGTCGATCGGCGCTGGCATGCCCATATTGAGGATGGCATCCACCATGGAGCCGCTCGAAAAGAAGGTCCGAATATCCGGGTACTCGCGCGCCATCTGGCGCTTCACTTGATCCATGTATTCAAAGCTGCTGAGCCGGCGCGGCTCATTCAAAGCAACCTGAACCGTCGCGGTGTACGGTCCTGCGTTGGTCGTGTAGAGAGAAGAGAAGTCCGGAACCACCCCGATGTTCGAAACGACCATCTTCAGATCCGGGCCGATTTTATCGCGAATCAGCTTTTCGACCTTTGCGACATATTGTTCCGTGTTCTCGATGCGCGTGCCGGTGGGGACCTTCAGGTTGATCGTGAATTGACCGGCATCGGTTTGCGGGAAAAAAGCCAAACCCAGCACAGGATAGATGGCGAGACTGGCAAGGAAGACGCCACCCAGGATTGCCACCGTCAGTCCCGGGCGTTGCAGCGCGCGTCGTACCCAGTGTTCATAAAAATCTTAGAACATGGTTGAACACCCGGTTGAATCCCGCATTGAACCGGTCCAACCAGGAGCGGGTGGCGGCTTCGGTGGGTTCGACTTCATATTCTTCGCCTTCCTTGTGCCCGCGATTGGCGTGAGGCACTGCCTTCAGAAAGCGCGAGCAGAACAGTGGGATGACCGTCATTGCAACTACAAAGGAAGCCAGCAGCGACAGGCAGAAAGCGAGCGCCAGAGCGGAAAAAAGAAACTTCGCTACGCCATAGAGAAATACGACCGGAAAGAAATCCACCACATCAACCAGCGTCGCGGCTAGGACGGCGAGATTCACTTCCGCGCCGCCGACTTCGGCGGCGATCATCGGCGCCGCGCCCATCTCCAAATGGCGGTAGATGTTTTCGAGCGAGATCACGGAGTTGTCAATCACGCGGGAGAATGCCAACGCCAACCCGCCTAGAACCATCGTGTTGACGGTGCTTCCCATCATGAACAGCACGACGAACGTAGCCAGCGCTGACAATGGAACTGAGAGCAGGACAGCCGAAGTTGCCCGGAAACTCCCCCAGGAAAATCAAGATCATCAGGCTGGTAAGAATCAGTCCCAGCATTCCTTCATGCAGAACGGTCTGAATCGCTTCCTTGACGTAAACCGACTGGTCAAAGACCACGTTGGCGGCCATCTGTTTCGGAATATCGTAAAGATGGCCAACCAGCGCGCGAATTCCATTCACCACATCGATAGTGTTGGTATTTCCGCCCTGTTTCATGATGGGGATGTAGCAGGAGCGCTGGCTGTCAATCCGCACCACGTTGTACTGAATCTGGTGCGAGTCCTCCGCCTTCCCGACATCACTTACCGAAACCCAGGAGTCCTTGACGGTCTTAACCGGCACTTCGCCCAACTGCTTCATGTTGTCCACCAAGCTGTTGGAGTAAACGTAGTAGTCGTTCAGGCCGATCTTGACGTCGCCTGCAGGCAGAATCAGGTTTGAGTTGTTCACCGCGCCGACTATGTCCATCGGGCTTAGCTGCCGGGAGAGCAGTTTGTAGGGATCAACGTAAACCATGATCTGGCGATAGTTGCCGCCAAAAGGTGGAGGAATCTCCGCCCCGGGAACCACCGCGATCTGATTTCGGATCTGGAACTGCGCGAAGTCGTGCAATTGGGTTTCGTTCAACCCCTCGCCCTTGACCGTCACGAGCGCAACCGGCAGGCTCGACGTGTCGAATTTCAAAACGACCGGGGGCAGCGTGCCCGGCGGAAGGCGCTTCAAGTCCGCCAGGGCGAGATTGGAAAGTTCGGTTACGTCGGCATCGGCATTCGTTCCGGGCTGAAAATAAACTCGAATGATGCTTACGCCTAACAGCGAGCGCGATTCCATGTGATCAATGCCGCTGGCAAGAGTGAAGAAGCGTTCCAGGGGGTCAGTGATGTCGGTCTCAATATCCTGCGGCGGCATGCCCGAATAGAAAGTCGCCACGACAACCTCCGGCAGGTTGATCGCGGGAAACAAATCCACCGGCATCCGTGTCAGGCTGGTGATCCCGATGACCAGCAGCACCAGGCAGACAACAATGATGAAGTAAGGATTTCGAATGGAGAATCGCGGCATCAATTCCGACTCCAACCGTGATTCGAAAACTTCGTCATAGTGGACGCCGTCCCTACGCCTTTTTCTCGGTGGGGCGATTGCCATAAACGAGCAGATAGGCAGCTGGCACGATAAATACAGTGAGAACCACCGAGACCGTTAGCCCGCCGATGATGGCACGCGCCAGCGGAGCGTACTGTTCACTCCCAGTGCCTAATTTCATAGCCATCGGCACCATCCCGATGATGGTCGCCAGCGATGTCATCAAAATGGGCCGCAGTCGCACGCGGCAGGAAGTGATCACCGCTTCTTCAACCGCTTTTCCCTGCTCTTCCAGGCGATGAGCGAACTCCACGATCAGAATGCTGTTCGAAGCCGAGATCCCTACAAGCATCAGCACGCCCATCAGCGACATTACGTTCAGAGTTGTTCCCGTCAACGGGAGGATGATCAAAACGCCGATGAACCCCATCGGAATCGCAAGCATGATGAGGAGCGGATCCTTAAACGACCTAAACTGCGCTACCAGGATGAGATAAAGAAGAACTACGGAAAGCGAAAGGCCGATGGCGAAACTGTGGAACGACTCCTGCATGCCCTGTACCATCCCGCGCAGATTGACCCGCACGTTTTCGGGCATCTTCGTGTCTTTGATCACGCCGCGAACTGAGTCAGCGACTTTTCCAAGGTCCTCTCCGGCGGGAGTGACGTAAACATCGGTCACTCGCTGGATCTGATAATGGTCAACCTCGGTTGGGGTCTGGACGTTCTGTAACTTAACCACCGAGTCGAGCGTGGTGGGTTCCTTCAGATTGGGGGCGCGGATTGGAATGTTCGTTAAGTCTTCAAAGTTATGGATGGCGGCTCGCCCCTTTTCGTAATACTGAACGGTCAAGTAGTAGTCATTGCCCGTTTTGTAGTCCACCCAATAGTTGGGCGCGATCATGTAGTTCGAATTCAGCGCGGTAATGACGTTATCCACGACTTCTTTTTGCGTCAGGCCGAGTTTTCCGGCGTTGATTCGGTCCACGTCAAGCCGTAGCGCAGGGTAGTTGAGATCCTGGGGAACATAGACTTCACCAACTCCGTGTAATTGACGAATGCGGCTCGCTAAGTCCTGCGCAACGCCGTAGATTTGGTGCAGATCCGGACTGCTCACCTGAATATCAATCGGAGCCGGCATTCCCATGTTCAGGATGGCATCCACCATCGAACCGCTCGACAAGAAAGTTCTAACGTCTGGAAAACGTCGCGCGATCTCTTTCTGCATGCGATTCATGTATTCGAAACTGCTGAGACGATGAGGCTCCTTAAGAGCTACCTGGATCGTCGCCGTGTAGGGTCCGGCGTTGGTCGTGTAAAGCGACGAAAAGTCGGGGACGACGCCAATGTTGGACACCACCATTTTGAAGTCGCTTGGATCCACAACCTTGCGAATCAGGTCCTCAACCTTGGCGACGTACTGTTCCGTAACTTCAATGCGAGTTCCGGTCGGCACCTTGAAATTGATAGTGAACTGGCCGGCATCGGTCTGAGGGAAAAAGGCGAGCCCGAGAAAGGGATAAACACACAAGCTGAGTAAAAACACTCCGCTGAGAATCGCCACCGTGCGGCCTGGACGAAGCAACGCACGCCGTACCCAGTATTCGTAGAAATCCAGGAGACGATTGAACCGCCGGTTGAAGCCGCGGTTGAACCGGTCCCACCAGGACAGATTTGCCGGTGGCTGCGCCTCCGCTCCGGGAGGCGTTTCGCCGTAGCCTTCCTGGTGCGGCACACTTTTCAGAAAACGGGAACAAAATAGCGGGATGACAGTCATCGCCACGAAATACGATGCGAAAAGCGAGATCACTACCGCCAAGGCGAGCGCACTGAACAGGAACTTGCTCACACCGTAAAGAAACGTGACCGGAAAAAAGACTACGACCGTGGTCAGCGTGGCGGCCAGAACTGCAAGGCTCACCTCGTTTCCGCCAACTTCAGCGGCGGCGGCCGGGGCGGCGCCCATCTCCAAATGGCGATAGATGTTTTCGAGCGAAATGACGGAGTTGTCAATGACGCGTGAAAAGGCTAGCGCCAATCCGCCGAGAATCATCGTGTTGATCGTGCTGCCACTTAGGTTTAGCACCACGAATGTCGCCAGCGCAGAAAGCGGAATCGAGAGAAACACCGCCGTGGTAGCGCGGAAACTGCCCAAGAATACAAGAATCATGAGGCTGGTCAGCAGCAGCCCGATCAGACCTTCATGGAGCAACGTCTTGATCGCTTCCTTCACGAAAGCCGATTGGTCGAACACAACCGTGGCCACCAGTTGCTTGGGAATGTCGTAAAGGTGCTGAATCATGTCGCGAATGCCGTTTACGACGTCGATGGTGTTGGTGTCGCCGCCCTGTTTCATGATCGGCAAATAGACGGACCGCTGACCATCCACGCGCACCAGGTTGTACTGAATTTGATTGGCGTCCTTGGCCTCGCCAATATCGTTGATGGAAACCCACGAGTTACCTTCGGTCTTGACTGGGATCTTGCCCAGTTGATCCATGTCGCTGACCAGGCTGTTCGAATAGACGTAATAATCGAAGGGGCCCATCTTTACGTCGCCAGCCGGCAGGATCAGGTTGAAGTTGTTCACCGCATCCACAACATTCATGGGACTCAGTTGGCGGGATGCCAGCTTGTAGGGATCCACGTACACCATGACTTGCCGATACTTTCCGCCGAACGGAGGAGGAATCTCAGCGCCTTTTACAACCGCAATCTGATTGCGGATGGCGAACTGGCCAATATCGTGGAGTTGAGTCTGGTTGAGATTATCTCCCTTGAGTGTGACCAGACACACCGGAAGACTCGAGGCATCGAACTTCAAAACGACGGGCGGCAACGTGCCTGGCGGAAGGCGTTTCAAGTCCGCCAGCGCAAGATTCGAAAGTTCGGTAACGTCGGCGTCCGCGCTGGTTCCCGGCTGAAAATAGACTCGGATGATACTCACGCCCAGCAGCGACCGCGACTCCATGTGATCAATGCCGCTGGCGAGAGTGAAAAAACGCTCGAGCGGGTCGGTGATATCGGTTTCAATGTCCTGAGGCGGCATTCCGGAATAAAATGTCGCCACAACCACTTCCGGCAAATTGATTGACGGAAATAAATCCACCGGCATCCGCACCACGCTGGTAATGCCAATGACCAGCAGCGCCAGACAGATGACGGTGATGAAATACGGATTGCGAATAGAAAATCCTGACATGTGCTCTCGCTTAAAACCCCCTCTCGAAAGCGGCCTATTCCGGGTTCGCTTCCTTGAACTGCATGATTTCCACGACCTGAGGATTAACTTTCTGTCCGGGTTTGAGCGCGCTCCGGTCGCTGACTACGACTTGCTCGCCGGCGTTCAGGCCGGAAACGATCTCCGCATCCGTAGCCGTTTGTAATCCCACGGTGACGCGCCGGTCCTCAATGTCGCCGCTGCTATTCACCACCAACACAGTGGTTTTATCGCCTTCATGATTCAGCGATTGCAGTGGGACCGAAGGGATGTCGTCGCGATGTTCCAGGGAAACGTCCGCTTCGGCATAGAGGCCGGGAAGCAATACGTGGTCCGGGTTAGGGACGTCAACTTCGGTGTGCATGGTACGCGTGTCCTGGCGAACATCCACCGAGAATCGGATCACCTTACCTGGAAAACTCCGGTTGAGTGAAGGCACACGTACGTTCACCGGATCGCCAACATGAATGTAGTGAACATAGGACTCTGGAACTGGAATCACCAATCGGAACAGATCGTCTTCCGACAACCTGACGATCGGCAACGCTTGCGTGCTCGAACTGGTACCGGCCTGAACCAGGGTACCCAGGTTGGCGTAGCGCTGCGTGACTACGCCAGAGAACGGAGCCGTGATTCTGGAGTAGTCGAAGAGCGCTTGATCGTGAGTCAGCTTTGCCTTCACCGCCCCCAACTGGCTCTGCGCCGCTTCCAGAGATGCTTTTCCGGCGTCAACTTGGGACGCCGCTGCCAGATCCTTACCCTGGGCGTCATCCACTTCTTGTTGCGCGACGATGCCAGGCTGGCCCTGGAAAACACGGTTCAAGCGCGTATATTCAAGATGAAGCGAGCCGTATTGCGCCTCATAACGGCTCAGTTCGTGCTGCGCCCGAACGGCTTGGTTCGAAGCGTTCTTGATTTCCGCCTCGTCTTGCTGCAGTTGGGCTTGCAATTCAGGGATTTCCAGCGTCGCTAGCACCTGCCCTTGTTTCACTCGAGTCCCGTAATCAACATTCAATTTCTGAACGTAGCCGGACTCCTTGGCATAAACGTCAATTTCCTGGAAAGGCACCAGTTCTGAGGACAGCGTAATTTCCCTGCTGAGTGTTTTTTTTACAACCTTGGTCACGCCCACCGTCACTGCCGCCTGCGCATTGGCTTCAACCTGCGCATTCGACCCTTTCCAACACGAAGGCAATGTCATGACCATGATTGTGACCACTGCAACCGCGGCGCAGGAGACTATGGGAGGCCTGAATCTGCCTGTTCGCACGCGAATGTCCTTGTGAAGATTGCTGTCACCCATCAATTCCAGACCTCTTCTCTGCCGTCAGGACCAAAGTAATCTGCAGCTAATTCAGCTCTCGCATCATGGAACGCAATTGGCTCACGGAAAATTCCTTGGACCGGCAAAAGTCGATTATTCTCTGCGCGGTTTGCTGCAAACGAGCTGCAACCTCAGGGACCTTGGCAGCGATCTCGGCCGGGATCGTTAGTATCCCGTGCCGATCTCCGTGCAAAAGGTCGCTCGACATTACTTCCAGACCGCCGATCTTGACCGCGTGTCCGAAGTCAAAAATGTGAGCGTACGCGTGCGAAACAGCGACACTGCCGGCAAAAAGCTGAAAATCGAGTCCCCGGATGCGGGGCAGTTCCCGGACTGCACCATTGGTTACGTAGCCCACGCAGCCCAAACCCTGCAGGATGGCGGCATGCATATCCCCAAGGAAGGCTCCGACACCTGGCGGCTCATCCATGTCTTGCAAAACCACGATCCGCGGTTCTGGTATTTGGAGAATGCTGTTCCACCATTCTGTGCGGTCATGGTAGATGCGGCCTGACATCGGTGGTTCGCCAGCGCGAAGCCGTGCCGTGGCAGCGTAGCCAACCAGAGGGGGGGCATCTTCGAACATGCAACGAATACGGCTATCGGCAAAGCCGACATTTCGCAACCTCACCTCGAAAGTCTCAATGGCGTTCGAGACGACGCAGGTATCGAAGCTCCGTAGAGCACTCAGTAAGTCTTTGCGTACCAAAGGCTCAAGATTCATCCGTAACCCTTTTTCGAACGGCTTTCGATCCACACACTTTGCGTTCGGGCTGTTTTCAAGTATCAGCGCCGCAACGTGTTTCCGCCTATGATGAAATGGGCGATCAAGAGAACTACTGCTAACTGCTCATCTTAGGAACTTAAGAGAACAAGGAATAGGAAAGTGGAGGGGGCCTGGTAAAAAGGATCGGGGTAAAAACGTCACTGCGTCGCGAAAGCTCAGAGGAAAGCGTATGCGGATAACGCTCGGCGGGCTTGAAGCAAAAGCAGTCTGCGCTCGGGTCCGCCAGCTCGGCGGCATCTCGATCAAGGTGCTGGCGCTTAGGTTCGCCCGACTGGCTGTCCACGGACTTTACCGTGTACCCCCGAGGAGGAGGGGGCACAGAAAAACGCGTCGCAAGGCTCAGCAGCAGCGAACACATGGCCACCACAATCACCAGGCCCCGCCAACCGCGCACGTTGATGTCAAAGCCTTTGCGAAGCATTATTCAGCGATCAGCTTATCGACCCCTCGGTTAGCCCCACTATACCATAGCCGAGTGGACTGGTATTCGAGGTCTTAGCACTATCGATTACCGTCGATCACACAGATTCAAGGATGCTTGACCAGCGTGCCGGGTTGTAAACGACGCCGGGGAGTCCAGCGCACTCCCGCCCAGATTGTGTGCCCCATGGGTGCATAACTCTTCGTTGAAGTCCCGCTGCTGCAGCAGAACGGGACACGAGCAGTCATCCGCAAACCGAGCTACAGATGATCTCTGGGCGCCGATGGGAGCGTCGGAAAAATTTGGATCCGGAGTCAGGTGCTGGGGCAGGCGAATTTCTGGACTCTGGTCATTGGAACAGCGTTGCTTCCCCTTATTGTCTTCCTCTTCAGCACAATCGTGACCAGGACTTTCAACATGCGCTGTACGATTGCGGCGGTCATTGGCGCCAGTGGGATCGTCGCGGCAATTCTCAACAGGTCAAAGGCATTTCAGCGGGCGGTTCCGATTATGATCGTCTTTCTGTCGCTTTTGACATTTGCGATTCACAGGCCCGGCTTGAGAAGGCCGTTTTCTGCCGGCGCCATAAAATATCTTTCTGATCCCTATCCCATCGTGATCGCCGACGGACTGCAGTTTTTTCCGCTGGAAGAATCTGCTTCCGCTGAGATCCGATCACGTCTGGTTTATCTAACGCTTCCTCCTGAGGTGCCGGCAAGCGACCCGATAAATCAACACGCAATCGAAAGATGGAAGGTCATCAATCCGAACGTGCCCGTCGACGACTTGGACGATTTCCTCAAATCGCATTCTAGGTTCTACGTTCTTGACCAGCAAAGCTCGGACGATACTCCTGCCAGCTATCTATTAAGCAAACACTTGATTGTGTTGGTGGCCCGATACGACGGATCTTTGATTTATAGGTCGTGTTCACCCTCCCAATCTGACATCCGCTGATCCGTCGCGCAGGCTGAAAGGTAGGTTCCCGTGCTGGCCTTGCCCACGTTACCAACGTCAGTGGCTTGAGACGGTCAGAACGGATATAAAGTGCAGGTTTCTGCCGAAGATTAATGAGAAGGGAAACGGATAAAGCGGTATTGCCCTGTCCACCCTCTGCTCCGTTAGGTCCGCGTCGCGATAGAGTTCCTTCCATTGTTGTCCGGAAAGATAGGTATAGGGCAGCACGACCCCGTACGGCCGATTGCCCGCCCAATCCATCAGTCGCAAGGTCCAATGATCGAGGGAGGTCTCCGCAACATGATCCTTAATCAGGATGAAACTCCGGCAAAGACGCGAGGCATCGCGCACAATTGAGAGCGGATCCAGGGAATGGTGCAGAACGTCAATGAACATGCAGCCGTCAAAAGACTTATCCGGAAACGGCAAATGTACTCCGTCGAAGCCAGTGCATGGAATAGCGCAGTTGGCGCGAGCAGAGTACTCCGCACCAGTCACCTGGAGTCCGGGAACTGTCTGGGATATGGTCTTCGCGATGGTGCCGTCTCCACATCCAACATCCAGTAATGTCGAGCACGGCGGAAGCATTTCTTTGATCCGCTCAGCCAGTACAGCGACACGGCGCTTGTGGACTAGCTTCCCGTGCATTCTGCCAGCCAGCGCTAAATGTCTACTACTGGTCGTCGCGTCGCTCACAGTTACCACAGTATAGGTTGGAATTCCCTTTCCTGCCCGACGATCCACTGACAAATACGCATCGGGAGAAATCCTGTTCTCTCGAAGATCAGTTCTTCAAAGACACGATTAAATTGCCGGAGGTGCCCGATGTGGCCATCAGCCGCGAGCGCTGCCAGTTGGTAGCTCTGACGGCTCCGGCTGCGTAATGTTTATGGAGACTTCAAGATAGGCAATCTCATTCTTGCCTCATCTTTGCGCGTAAACAATCCCCGGGGCTCCGTAAGGAGGATCAGAAACCATCCGAATGTAGGCGATGAGGGCCTGAACTTCAGATTTCGACAAAGTGTATCCGTAGGAAGCCATGAGCGGCGACTTATTCAACGCAGGTCCGCCGTGCGAGATGATCGCGATCAGGTCAGCATCGGTCATCTTGTTGATCGTGTCGCCTTCGGTGAACGGGTGCGGCTTGACGTCGAGATTGTCGTAGTTCGAGACGCGCTCGGGCGAGGATTCCTGGTTGTGACAGCGGGCGCAGTATTGGTCGTTGAGCTGGCTACCGAGCGTTTCCTGATAGCCGAGAGCGATCTCTTCGAGTTTCAGTTCGACGGTCTTGCCGGTTTTGGCCACGGTCGTGGCTGTGAGCTGATAGCGGCCGGGAATGGTGCCGACCGAAATATTCGAAGTGAATTGACCGCTGGAATCGGTGAGGCCGGCTGCGGGGTCGAGATAGATGCCGTTCGGGCCGTGGAGAACGACGAGCGCCCCGGTGACCGCATTGCCCTGATCGTCGTTGACCTGCACGACGACGGGCTGCGGCAACGGCGTGCCAACCTCGGCCAGTTGCTTGCCGCCGCTTGATTCGACGATGGCGGCGCCGTAGGCGGTAGGGCTGGGCAGGGAATAGGTCGCCGCAGCATGCTGCGTGCACCCGATGTGCAAGCCCGCAGCAAAAACTAAGAACAGGATGCAAGCGGTGTGCTTCATCGCTTCTTGGCCTCCTGTCGTTCGCTTCCTTTTTGCGTCATGAGGAATGCAGTGAGCGCGTGGGCGTCGTCGTCGCTCATGTTGCGCTTCGGCTCCTGCGTGCCGGGCCGCAAGGCCGCTGGGTCCTTCATCCAGTTGTAAACCCAGGCTGCCGTGAGCCGCGAGCCAACGTGGGCCAGCGTGGGGCCGATGTAGCCCTTGTCCTGCTTCGTGTCGATGATGTGACACGACTGGCATCCGTACTTCGAGTAGTAGAGCTGCCGGCCGAGCTCCACTTGCGCCGTCGGATAACCGGTAAGCGGCATGGAATCGCGGTCTACCTTGGGTGATTGATAAACGGTCAGGATGTAGTCCGTGAGCGTGTTGATCTCTGCCTCGGTCAGATTGAACTTGGGCATGCGGCGGATAAGCGCGGGCCGCAGCGTGTTGGGATTGCGGAAGAATTGCACCAGCCAGTCGCGCTGCACCGAGCTGCCTTCCCATGTTAGATCGGGCGCCATGTCGCCGCCGCGCCCGTTGATGGCGTGACACTCAAAACAATTCAGGTCACTGATAAGTTGCCCGGCCTTTCCAGCTGGCTCGTAGCGCGAAGGCGGAGGCGCAGGCACCGTTTTTGCCGCCGGAATGGTCAGCGACCGCTCATTGTGCGAGAGCAGCGCATTGGTGAGCGCATCAATCTGCGCCGGGGTGAAAGTGAACTGCGGCATCTTCAGCGAAGCCCCGAACGCACGCGGTTGCTTGATCTTCGCGCCGATATAGTCGTACAGCGTGTGCGGCACGCCCGGAGCGAACGCCAGCTGATTCACTGGCTTCGAGCCAATCTTCGTGAGTTCGGGCGCGAAGTTCTCGGGGCGCTTGAGACCGTTGATCTCGTGGCAGGACGCGCATCCGTAATCATTGACCAGGCGCTTGCCGTGCGCGATCTGCTCGGGAGTGGGCGCGTCCAGGTGAACATTTGCCAGCAGATCGTTGTCGGCTTTCGCGAGGAGGAAGCCGGTGAGTTCGCCGACTTCCTGATCGTTGAAGCGGTAGTGCGGCATACCGGTTCCCGGATCGTAATCATGGGGATTGCGAACCCATGCCTGCAACCACTCGGGCTTTACCTTGGAGCCGACTTTGGTGAGTTCCGGTCCAACGTTGCCGCCGACCAGATTGCCGGCAGCGTTCTGGACGGCATGGCAGGAGGCGCAGAACGATTCGCCGTAAAGGCTGGACGCTTTTGTTTGCAGCTCGGCATCGTCTTTCACTTTCTTCGCCGTGTCGAGCGACGCCTGCACCACTTTGAGCGAGCCCGGCGTGCTCGACGAAATCAGAAACGCTGATATGTCGCGAGCGTCATCGTCGTTCAGCTTGAAGTTGGGCATCGTCGCCGTGGTCGAATAGGTCTGCGGGTCTTTCAGCCACGCGAAAATCCACTCGCGCGTTGTTTTGTCGGCGATGTGGGCGAGAGACGGAGGATCGTCTGTGCCGGTAATTACCGTGCCATCCGGCCGCTTGATCGTGTGGCAATGAACGCAGCCGTAGGCGCGCAGCATTTTGCGGCCGAGATTCAATTGCGGCGTGCCCTTCAGGTCTTGTTGGTGACACTGGCCGCAAGATGACTCGAGATACTTTGCCGGCAGCAGCGGCTCTTCCCAAGCCAGTGTGCTCTTGTGCGCGTCTTCTACGGACGTTGCAGTGCCCTGGCCGCGGTGGCAGACCACACAACCGAACTCTTCTGCTTTGTGAGGGATCGGCGGATGCGGGCGGTACGGTTGAATCGAAACGTCCGCCAGAGTTGTTTCCTTAAGCGCGCTGTGGCAAGTAGTGCAGCGATCGACCACGCCCATCTCGGGGAGCCAGATCTGCTGGATGCCAGGTTCAAAGTGACGCTGCAGTGTGACGGCGTCGCTGCGCTTCGAGATAAGGCGCTCGTAGCCACGCTGGTAGCGGTGCCAGTCGGCGAAGAAGTTCTTGGCCGGCGCGATGGCCAGCAGGATCAACAGGACCAGGCTGATCCAGCCAAACAGAATCACGGTGTCGCCGAAGAGCTTTTGGCGGAGTTTTTCGAGAGGATCGGGAAGGCTCACTGAACTCCTCCAGGGCCGGCCCACGGCAATACCCAAGCCCAGCCGGGGCCGCGGAAAAGGGTGCCAACGGCGGTCAGAACAATAAGTTCAAACAAGAACCAGCTCATAATCCAGAAGGAAAGCGGTTTGGCGGCGAGCGAGCGGCGGAACGAGGAGACCGAGTCGGGCGGTGTCGCCGCCGCAAGCGCCATCAACCCCACTGCCATCAAAGTTGGAATCAGCGCGACTATCACGTCGAAGACGAGCAGGAAGATACAGAAGACCGACGAGGCTACCCAGAAGATTCGCAGGCGCTTCTGGCGGTCTCTAGTGAACAGGCCCGCCGCATCGACGTTGACGTTGAAGTAAGGAATCACAATCAGCGCGATCACGACCAGCGTCGGCACCAGCACGCCCGCCACTACCGGCGGGAAGTAATGCAGTAGTTCCTGAAGTCCGAGAAAGTACCACGGTGCCTTGGCCGGGTTGGGCGTGTGCGTAGGATCGGCCAGGCCTTCGAGCGGCGCATTGAAGAACAGCGAAATCAGAATCAGCGTGCAGGCGAGGACTTCGACGGCGATCGCAGCCCGAAACAGAACCTCGGGAAACGACTGCACTTTCGCCTCGTCGTAAGCCTTTACCTGGGCCGAGGTGCGGCGCGTGACGAAGGCGACGCGCAGCGGCGTTTTGCGCGCATCGGAATTTACGCTGGCGGCAAAGGTCTTTGGGTCGTCGCTCATAGCGGTGGCCTCGCGGAAGCTGTCGTCATTACTACGCCGGGCTCGCTGTGCCGCGAATACAGGCCGCCGTCCTTGCGAATCCGCCAGAAATGGATGGCAACCAGGAGTAGTGCCGCCAGTGGCAGAATCATGCAGTGCAGAACGTAGAAGCGGAGCAGAGCGTTGGCGTTGACGAAATGCCCGCCCAGCATCAGGAAGCGAACCTTGTCACCCATGACCGGAACGGCGGAAGCGATGTTCGATCCGACCGTGATCGCCCAGAACGCGAGCTGATCCCACGGGAGAAGATAACCGGTGTAGCTGAGCAGCAAGGTAATCAGCAGCAGGAAGACGCCGATTACCCAGTTGAATTCGCGTGGCGGGCGATAGGCTCCGCGGTAGAAAACGCGAAACATGTGCGCGAATACCAGGAAGACCATGGCGTGCGCCGACCAACGATGCAGGTTGCGCAAGAACTGGCCGGAGGAAACGACGAACTGCAGGTCTTTGGTGTCGGCATAGGCCTGCGGTGCCGAAGGATGATAATAAAGCATCAGCAGGATGCCGGTAATCACGAGGATTCCGAACGTGCCCAACGACAGCGTACCCAGGTACCAGGTTGCGTTGAACTCGAGGAGGCGAGTGCGCACCTTGGTGGGCAGCAGGTGGAGAAAAACGTTCTGCTGAATCGCCATCGAGTTGTGCAGGGTGCTGTGGCCCGTGCCGCCTCGAAATACCGAACGCCAGGCCCTGGTTTCGCGCAACTCGCCGAAGTATTTGTTGAACGTTGTGCTCATTCCTAAACCCTCACGAAAGTCTGCGGGCGAATCTCCTGGGACCGATCGACGATCAACTCCCCTTCATCGCTGAGCGACATCTTGAGCCACGGAAGCGGCCTGGGCGCAGGGCCTTCAACTTTTTCTCCAGGCGTCTTGCCAGGAGGCTGAAAAACAGCGAACTTGCTGCCATGGCACGGGCATTCGATCCTGCCTGTGTCCGGCTTCCATGCGGTCAGGCAGCCGAGGTGCGTGCAGACGGCGTTGAGCGCGAAGAAACCTTCCTGGGCGTGGATCACGAAGATGCGCGCATCCACGTCGAGCGTGACCGAGTCAAGCTGGTAGCTCGCCGGTTTGCCCATGTTGACCACCGGCGACGGCTCATAAAGAACGTTCGGCGAGAGAAATTGATACGCGAACGCAGCCGTTCCCGCGGCGGCGATCCCCATCGAGCCGAGACCCAATCGCACGAAGAACTCCCGCCGGTCAACGGCAGAGTTCACCGCTGTTTGCACTTTGTCATTTTTTTCGTCTGCCATAGTTATTTCGGTGCACCCGTCGCAGTTGCTTTGGCACGCACGCGGCCGTCAATCGCCTCCACGGAAATTAACCCGGTCGGTTCGGCCGGCAACAGGTTGTACGACTCCATCGTGATCGTGTTCACTGGGCAACGCGCCGCGCACAAGCCGCAACGGATGCAGCGTGTCTCATCCTTGATCATCACCGAGCCGACGCCCGCATTCAGTTCTTCGGGCGAAATGTCAGTCAGTTCCGCCGCATACAAGTCGCGGTTTACCGAGAGATGGCCGAGGGTATCGGAGTCGAACTCCACCCGGTTCAGCGTCACCAGTTCGAGGCAGTTCTCCGGGCAAACATCCACACAGCCGCCGCACAAAATGCACAACGAGCCGTCGTCGGCATAACCTTCGAAAATCGTGTTGACCCAGCAGTGCAGGCAGCGCTTCGCCTCGGTGACCGCAGTCTCTTCGTCATAGCATTCCTCGACCTCGGTCATGCCAGTGCGGCGATCCAGCGGCAGCATCGGGATCGGCTGCCGCACCAGGTCCATGAAGTCCAGCGGCATACTGTGACGTTTCAGATCGGTGACTTCGATGATGGGCTCGGGATGCTTGGTGCCGCGCAAATATTCGTCAATTCCGATTGCGGCGCGCTTGCCGTCGCCGACGCTGTCGATGATGAGGCGGGGTCCAAACACGCAATCGCCGCCGGCGAAAATTCCCGGCGCGGAAGTCATCAGGGAATATGGATTCACATTGATCAGGCCGCGCGGAGAGACTTGCACGCCATCGTCGGGACGCAGGAAATCCAGATCCGCAGCCTGGCCGATGGCCATGATGACCGTGTCGCACTCGATCTGGGTTTCGCTGTTTTCGACGAAGGTGGGGTTGAAGCGCCGGTTCTCATCGAACACGGACTTCGTCTTGAGGACTTCGAGTGCCGTGACTTTGCCATCCTCACCGATGAACCGTTTGGGCCCGAACCCCGAATGCAGAGTAACGCCTTCGGTCTCGGCTTCTTCGATCTCTTCGAGTGCCGCCGGCATCTCCTCGCGTTTTTCCAGGCAGACGACGTTCACTTTCTGCGCGCCCATGCGCAACGCAGAGAGTGAGATGTCCACCATTTCCTTGGTGGCCACGGCGGCTACGTTCTCTTCGGAAGGCTCGTGTTCTTCGATCCCCTGGGCGTGCTGGCGCAGGACCTCGCGAGCCGCCGAGCGCGCCACGTCCATGGCGACATTGCCGCCGCCGATGACCAGTACGTTGCGGCCAATGGTGAACTTGTATCCGAGATTGACGTTGAGCAGGAAATCCACGCCGCGGTATACGCCGTCTAGATCCACGCCGGGGATGGTGAGGTCGCGGCTGCGGTGCGCGCCGATCGCCAGCAGAACCACGTCGAATCCCTGGCGCCGCAGGTCCGCAACCTGAAAGTCGCGCCCGGCTTTGTGATTGAGCTTCAGCGTAATGTCGCCGGTCGCGAGAATTTCGCGCACCTGCGCTTCCACCACGTCGCGTGGCAAACGGTATTCCGGAATACCGAGGTAAAGCATTCCGCCCGCCACCGGGGCCGCCTCGAAAATGGTGACCGAATATCCCATGAGCGCGAGGTCGTGCGCGGCGGAAAGGCCGACAGGACCGCCGCCGACCACCGCAACTTTGAATGGCAGCTTTCCCTTGATTGCGCCCGCGTTTACGTCAATGGGGTGCTTGGATTCGGGGCCATAGCGTTCAGTGAGAAAGCGCTTCAGCGCGCGTATGGAGATGGGCTTGTCAATCGCCCCGCGCCGGCAGGCGGTTTCGCAGGGATGGGCGCAGACGCGCCCGCAAATACTGGCCAGCGGATTGGGCCCCCGCGCGTATTTGTAGGCTTCCTCAAACCGCCCTTCGGCGATGAGTCCGACGTACCGCCCGGCGTTAGTATGCGCCGGGCAGGCCATCATGCAGGGGAAGTTGGTATGCAGCCAGTCCTCATCCACCCGCTTTTCTAGGAAGCGCTTCAGCATGGACTCTTCAACTACTCGCCTTGAAAACGTTGGTCTGGGAAGAGGAGGGGACCACGGAGCCGTCGTCCCTCCCGCTTCCGCTAATTGCTGACTGTTATTTGCTAACCGTGAAATCAGCCTTGGTGTCGCCCGCAACGGTCACGGCCTTGGACGCGTTCTTCGCGCCTTCATGCCAAGCGACAACTGTGTATGCGCCATCAGGAACGTTCTCGATCTTGTACTCGCCATTCGCGTCGGTTTTTGCGAAGTACGGCGTCGGCGACACAACAACGTATCCGGCCATTTCCGGATGCACGTTGCACAGCAGTGCCGCCACGCCGGCCTGGTCAAATTTGTAAGGACGCTTCTCGCCTGTCGGCCAGGTCCCCAGATTTTTGCCAGGGAGTTTCTTCCCGCCCTGCATTATGTTAGGCCAGAATACGTTGTGCGCGACCTTGTCGCTGTTCAAAAAATCGACCGTCGTTCCCACCTGCACGGCCATAATGTGCGGCTGGAACAGCAAGCCCTTTTGATCCATCACCAGATGCTCGGAAGGCGCGGGGAAAGTCTTGCCGGAAATCGTGTCGACGTAAACAACGGATTCGCCTTTCATGCCCGACACTTTCCCGCTGATCGTTCCCGCCCACGCACCGATGCACAACCCGACGGTCATGACTGCCAAAACGAATGTCTTGTACCTCATTGCGTTGTTCTCCTTGTTGGTCTTGTACTTGATACTTTGCTAATGTGCGTCAGAAAATGAATTTTGCATCCAGATAAACAGTATTGTTCGCGCTCGCGTTGCGAAGCGAACCATCGTAGTTGGTAGAGCCGCCATTAAAGCGCGTATACGCCGTATATTGGGCGCCGAGTTGAAGATTTTGCCATGGCCAGTATGACACGTTCGCGAGCACACCTGCGCTTCTGGGGTCGCCATTGGCGCTGCCGGTGACCGGACTCGCTGCATACAAGTTCGTGTCGACCGTCCCATTTACATTGAACCAGCCAAACGTGCCCGTTAGGCGATTGCCGTAATGAAACTCGACATTGGTTTGAACAGTATTCAGATGGTGCCCGCCCGGCGATGCCGCGCTCATAAAGGCGCTGGCTGCCAAGTTGGAATTTTCCCGGATATACGTGCCTCGGAACGAAAGCACGTCCTTCCTGAACAAGGTGCGGTCAATCTGAGTGTCGAAGGCAAAATCTGTGTAATCGTCATAGATGTCAGATGTCCCACCGGCGGGGATCGTGTTGGGGCTGTTCCGCAGGTGCATTCCATACGCGCCTATTTCATACTGCGTATTCCCTGTCAGTTGCTGCCAGGCAAGCCGCCAGTAGGGTGCAACCCCAACGATGTTGTATGAAAATCCAGTTCCCGGATTCGGCTGCGGCCCTCCCACGTGTTCGGAGCGATAAAGCGCCAGGTCCAGATAGAGATGATCGTTCCACATGGCATAGCCGCCGATTCCCGCGACGTCCTGAGCCAAGGAGCCATTAATGATGGCAGCAGCGGTCGGAGTCGGTGCAACGTCGCTGGCGATCCACGGGTATCCCCATGCCGGCGTTGTATTCCAGAGGTCCTCTACGGTTGGATTGTTGTTCAGGTCCAAACCGTAAACCAGTTCCCGACCACCTAGCTTCGTCTTGTTCGCATAGCGAATATCTGTGTTATCCATGCTGAAATGGTCACCTTGGGCATCGTAGGTCAGCTGAAGAAAACTGCCCACGTTGCTCGTCCATGCCCCCGCAAGGAAGAGCGAAATATCCTGAGGAAACTCGAAATTGCCATTCTGGGTCGGCGTTAGCAAATACGTCGGCGGAGGCGTTGGATTGGTGGACACGCTCGGCACTGGCGACTTGGTTGCCGTGAATGAGGTCTCAAGCATGACGGAAAGAGGAAGCGAAGCCAGAAGATCCAGAGCAGCGTGCGCTTTCCCCGAATCCGACTTGACGGTTTTCGTATCGTCCCCTCGATCAACGTAACCGAGTAGCTTGAACTTCCGTCCGGCAGGGTTGAGTTCCGGAGGCGCGTAGTGGCAGCCGCTGCATGCCAAGCCCGTCTGCCGCGCATAGCTTGGAACCGCCAATGCGCTGCGCGGATTCAGTGTGCCAAACAGGAGCACAACCAGGGCAGGCACTGCGATATGCAAGAGAGAGTTCACTTTTTTCATCTGGAATCTCCTTTTTTGTCTCCAGTTTCTTTGTTATGTGGGCACAATGTCAGACACTCGCCACCGTTCCGGCACCCCAGCCGGGCCGGCGCCCTTAAAGGCTTTGCTAAAATCAGTGGACTTCATCAATCTGAGGTGGCAGATCGTGCACTGCGTGCCATATGGGCGCGAGAATGCCGGAGGAGTGTGCGTATTCGAGGCAGCGAGCAGAAAGCCTGAGCTTGAGAACAAGACCCCAGCATTCCGTTTGCACATGCAGCATCTCCTCGGTAAATTGAGATAACAAAGGCTTGTATGCCCCAGCCGAATGTGCGTGATTGTCAAGTAGAAGTAAACTTAATGGCTGTGCTTTGTATCACAAATGGCTGTGAGGAACATCACAAGAACCTGTTGGATCATGATCGCATTAAGGGCGGTGGGCATTGGCGAAGTTTCGAATCCACGGTTTGAACCATTTCGGTTGGGGGTCGCTTGAACATGTCTGCCCGTACAGACAACGAACGCTTCCGGGGCGACGCGAACAAGTATGCTGCCTATCTTGAGACCCCCGAGGGTCGATTGCACTCCGATTTGGCCTTTGCCAATCTGCAGGATTTTATTGGCATGCCCCAGGTCGACGACTCGTTGCATGCACTGGATGTCGGGTGCGGCACGGGAGCGGCCGCGTTACGCTTCTGGATTCCTCTCCCGCGATGCTGGATATAGCCAGAGGCACGGTCCAGGAAGCAGGAGTTGCGGACAAGCTCGCGCTCCAACATGGGGACGCTGCGTTGTTGACGAACTTGCTTCCCGCTGCCCCCCAATTCATGTCCGCTGAGTAAGGAGTGTCTCCATGAGGCTGCGAGTTCTCTCGTCGTTGCTGCTGCTCTTCTTTCCGGCATGTCAGTTGGCCGCCCAGGCCAGTTCGAATGCCCAGAAATTCAGCCCGCCCTCTCGCACCTTCCGCTTCACATACAGCTTCACCGTGAAGGATATTCCCTCCGGAGCGAAGCGAGTGCGCGTCTGGGTTCCGATACCGCAGACTGACCAGCATCAGACGGTGCACGTTCTGGCGGTTAAGGCTCCGGTTAAAACGCAAATGACGCAGGAGCCCGAGTACGGCAATCGGATGATGTATGCCGAGATCCAGAATTCTGCCGCAGGCAAAGCAGAGTTCACGCTCGAGTACAGGGTCACGCGCCGCGAATACTCGCGGGGCGATTACGCCCATCTCAAGCGAGCAGATCAGAAGCCTAGCGTTGTCTCCGCGTCGATGAGCCGATTGATTGCGCCGGACAGTCTGATTCCTACCGACGGGAAGATCAAGGAGCTGGCGCTCGAGGTCACCGGATCCCAAAGCGGCACGGTCGCAAAAGCCAAGGCTGCCTATGACTACTTCTTCACGAATATGCGCTACGACAAGACGGGCTCAGGCTGGGGACGCGGGGACGCGGTGTGGGCCTGCGACTCCAAACGGGGCAACTGTACCGACTTCCATTCGCCGTTCATCGGCCTGCTGCGGGCTGACAGGATTCCGGCCCGCTTCGACATCGGTTTTCCTCTGCCAGAAGACAAGGACAAAGGAGATATCGCCGGTTATCACTGCTGGGCTGAGTTTTATGCGCGCAAGACCGGCTGGATCCCCGTTGACATTTCAGAGGCGTGGAAAGCGAAGGAGAAAGAAGATTATTTCTTCGGCAGCGTTGACGCCAATCGCGTGCAGTTATCCACCGGCCGCGACATCGCACTTTCTCCCAGGCAGGACGGTCCAGCGCTTAACTACTTCGTCTACCCGTATGTCGAGGTCGACGGTAAGCCGTACGATAAGCTCGATAAGCAGTTCAGTTTTGAGAAGGGGAAGTCTTCGGAGTGAAGTCGCGTGTTCGAAGCGCCTATGGTTCGCACTGGCGAAATAAAATCTCGCGCAGAACCTGCAAGCTCGCCTGCAGAATGTAAGGCACCCGTAACTGCGGAGAAATAAGGGAAATGTCCCCGACGCTACACAGGGGGGAATTGGCGGGGAGTATAGCCGGACACGTTGGCCCGTGGACAGTCCCTGTCGCTGGGTCGAGCGAGGGGACTTGTTGGTTTGGTGGCAAGCCGGATTGAAGCCGGCGCTTACCGAGAACTGATGGGACAGCAGTCCGTTGGAGACTTCGGCGTTGCGATAGTTCAGGCCGTTCATGTTGGTGTCGACCTTTTCAAGGCCACGACGGACGACAGTTTTCGATGCGTGCCATGCAAATCCGAAACGCGGCGCCAGGCGCCGGAGCTGGTTGCGGGCGTAGTCCGAGGCTTCACCGCCTTGTTGTCCGGCGATGCTCACCAGGCCAGTGTCGCCGTCGTAGCTGGTAAATCGGTATATTTTCGTCCGTTGAGGGGCAATTCCTCAATTAACGACCTATCCAGCAAGGTGCTGGCGGAAGAATCCGCACAAGAATCAGGCGGGAGCCTCAATACAGCAAAGCATAGAACACTAATCTCGCGTTGTTAATAGTGAGTCACACACAAGCGACGGGCCGAAAGTCTGGATTTGGTTCTGACATCGTGAGCTCTGCGAATTTGCTCTTTTAGAGCTGAGGATTTGTTCTTTTGCGGTTTCCAGCGTGGTGGCCGTTTTTTTTACGAACTGGTCGTGCAACCGCGTGGGCAGTGACGGTTTGAGACGAGTGTCATCGTTTCAACTCCGGGAACCGTCGCGGTCGATCCTGCTTCACCTAATGCGGTATGCCATCGTCATTCTGCGTACATCTCTCGTGTTCGACTTGGTCAAAAGGTGAGATCTAAACTGGGAGCTTACTTCTGCGTCGGTGCTTGATTCTGAGGCACGGATGAAGGAATAGCCGGCTTCTGCTGGGAATTTGTCTGCGACGGCTTTACGCCCGAAAGCACCGACGAAATGCCGGTTCGGCGCGAAGCGTAAATCGAAAGAGTGATCGATGTGATCATGAAAATAATGGCCGACCACGTCGTTGCCCGGGAGAGCGCCGAGGCCGCTCCCCGGGGCCCAAAGGCCGTTTGGCTGCCTTGTCCGCCGAACGCCGCAGCTAGGTCGCCGCTCTTGCCGCTCTGCAGCAACACCACGGCGATCAGGAAAAGGCAGACGATTACGTGAACAATGGTGATCAAAATTGTCATGACAACAAAACTCCGTTCGGGCCGTTACCCGATTTTAGATTCCTTTTCCCGTTTCCATGAGACGCGCGGGAATCAGCCGGATAGTGAAGGAGGATTCGCAACTCCTCAACACTTGCCCAGAGAGCGCCCGGGGGGCTCTTCGAAGGCCGCTAATACATTGTAGGGTACCGCTAGGGGACTGTAAACAGATGATCCAGAGCCTCAAACGGCTTGGCCGCGCCGTCAGTCTTCTTGCCCACTGTTAGCGTTCAATTTTTACAGATTTCACCACTACGTCCTTGTTCGGTCGGTCCTGGCGATTCTTGGGTGCTTTCGAGATTTTCTCTACAATCTCGTAGCCCTCCACGACTTCGCCGAAGATGGTGTGCTTGCCCGTGAGCCAGTCCGTGTTGGCTACGGTGATGAAGAATTGTGAGCCATTCGTATTCGGTCCGGAATTGGCCATGGCGAGCTTACCGGCTTTGTCGAAGCGATGCGGCGAACCCTTGGTTTCGTCCTCAAATTGATAGCCCGGGCCGCCAAAGCCCGTGCCCATCGGGTCTCCGCCTTGAATCATGAAGTCCGGAATAACGCGATGGAAGATGGTTCCGTGATAGAGAGGGTCTTTCGTTTTCTTGCGCGTCGTCGGATGAGTCCATTCGCGCTTGCCTTCGGCGAGTTCGACGAAGTTGACGACGGTTTTGGGCGCGTCCTTTTCAAACAGGCGACAGACGATCGTGCCTTCACTGGTTTCAAACAGGGCGTAGGTGCCAGGTGTCCGGGTCATAGATTTCCTTCGAATTGATATAAGTATCCGCTCGCTTCGCCGGCTTCTTTACGCTCCCGGCTTGGCTGCTGTCGGCTTGCCCGCCGCTGGTTTATCGGCTTTCGCGCCGGCCTTATGGATTTCGATGTGCGTGATTTTGACCGGGCTGTTGGGCATGTCATTGGCACCCCGCGGCATGCGGGCAATCTTCTTGACCAGCGCGACAGCGGCATCGTCACATTGACCAAAAATCGTGTAGCCGCCGTTGAGGCTGGGGTAGGGAACTTCAGTTATGAAGAACTGCGAGCCGTTGGTGCCAGGTCCGGCGTTTGCATAAGCAAGGCGCCCTGGGCGATCGAAGCCGACGCTGCCAGAAGTCTCATTCTTGAATTTGTAGCCGGGATCGCCCGTTCCGTTGCCGGCGGGGTCTCCACCCTGAATCATGAATTCGGGGATCACGCGATGGAAGATCGTGCCGTCATAGAGAGGCACGCCATGCTTCTTAGCGTGAGTGACCGGGCTGGACCAATCCTTGGTGCCGTCGGCCAGGCCGATGAAGTTTTCGACGCCGATGGGCGCTATCTTGGGAAACAGCGTGCAGTGCAGATCGCCGGCCGTGGTGTGGATGATAGCGACAGGGTCACTCGCGGATGCCCCTTGAGCAGCACTGAGCGTGCAAGTGGCAGCAATCAGAACGAGCACAGAAAGAAGAGTTCGCATGGATGCTCCTGTAGAGTGTCTTGGCAAACTACTAATTGTACGACACGATGCCGCCTACTTCGCCTGCATTTCCCGGCTCACGCGCTCGGCCTCGCCCAGCACGCGCAGAATGTTGCCGCCCAGAATTTTCCGAATATCGTCGGCGCTATAGCCGCGGTCGAGAAGGGCCTGCGTAATCTTCGGCAGATCGGCCGCGGAGTCGATTCCTTCTGGTGTGGCCCCGCTCACACCGTCGAAGTCGGACCCAAGGCCCACGTGGTCCACTCCCGCCACTTCCGCGATGTGATCAATGTGATCGATGAGCGAGCTGAGAGGTGGGCGAGGAATCTTGGCGGCCCACTCGCGCTCGATGCGCTCGGAATCGAGATAGGTCGGCGTTTTGCCTTCGGCCTTGAGTTTGTCGGTATAGGTCTTCACCGCGGCATCTCGCTCCTTAGTCTGGGCTTCGGCAGCTTTGCGGTAGTTCTCGTCAACGAAGGCGTTGTAGAAGTTGACCTGAACGACGCCCCCATTTTTGGCCACGGCGCGCAGCATGTCGTCGGTCATGTTGCGCGGATGGTTGGTCAAAGCGCGCGCAGACGAGTGGGAAGCAATGACGGGCGCTTTGCTGACAGCGATCGCATCCCAGAAGGTCTTGTCGGCAACGTGCGAAATGTCCACCAGCATGCCCAGGCGGTTCATCTCAAGGACGATCTGCTTGCCGCCCTCGGTAAGGCCGTTGTGGTGCTCCACCTTTGGGTTGTTGATGTCGCCGGACGAGTCGGCGAACTCATTGGTATTTGACCAGCTCAGGGTCATGTAGCGGACGCCGAGGCGATAGTAATCGCGCAGCAGGTGGATGTCGTTTTCGACCGAGTGGCCGCCTTCGATTCCCATCAGTGCGGCGAGCTTGTGTTCGCGGTGGGCGCGCTCAATGTCGGCGACGCTGAAGGCCATCATCATGCGGTCGGGATGGCGCGCCGCTTGTTCATAGACGGAATCAATCAGATCGAGCGTGTGCCGCGCGAAGTTGCCCTGATTCGTTTCCGGCTCGACCCAGATCGAAAAGAACTCGGCGCCCAGGTTGCCGGCCTTGGCTTTGTCGAGACTGATGTGGCCGGGATCTTTGGGATCGGTCGATCCGATGTCATAGTTTTCGTCCAGGAAGCGCTGAGGCGTGTCCGCATGGGTGTCAATGACGATGGCGGAGTTGTGGATCTCGAGAGCTTTCGCGCCGATGGACTGCGGGTAAGCGGGAAGCGAGAGAGTGAGGGTGAGTAGAAGGACAAGAATCCGATTGTTCATGATTGAACAAGGATTTTATACGATGCCTGTCAACTTCGTTCCGGCCGTTGTGTTGTCTGATTTTGGGAGGGAGGGGCTAATTTGATGCGGCGTTCGAAACGGCGATCTCTTCCGCGGGATGCTGCCGAAAGAGCGTCTGGGTCTGGCGCCAATCTTCGTAGCGATCGGAAACCATAATGTGGAAGCACCAGTGCCGGCGTTCTTCCTCGGGCTCGACCAGGCCGAGCGCGCGAAGATAAAACAGGTAGTACTCGACGAAGCGGATTTCTTCCTTGGTCAACCCGCGACGTTGCAGGTCGACGGTGATGCCGGCCAGATGGGAGGAAGCGGTCTCGCCTTCGGCTGGCGCGGCATTGCGATTCCGGCGGCGCAGCTTCTTCTGCACTTTCACGGTTCGGACGGCCGAGTTCAGCTGGATCTGGTCGTGGAACCGGTTGTAATAGACCTCGGAGAGATCCTCAACAAAGTCGCGTGCCCAGGGCCGGCAATAGCGGCGCGAAGGATCGAGGCCATGTTCGATTCGTAGCGTCTCGCTTTCTTCAATGGGAACCAGCTCGTGCGTGGCTTTCAACTCTTCCAGTTGTTCCTCATCCACGATGCGAGGGAGCTGAAGGCGGTCGATTTCTTCGTTCTGGCGCAACAGCGAATCGTGGGATGGCCGGAACAGCGGGTTCCAAAGAATGCGCCGCACGTGGCGCAGCGGGTGATGTGGGTGGTGGTGAGGGTTGACGTTATGGAGCCCGAAGGCGGTGCCGCGTGCGCCAGCTAAAAAGCCAATCAGGGCGCACATCATCAGCAACCGTGTTTTGATTCCTAGCCCTTGGGTCATGGGGAAAATCCACTTGGCCTCGGGGAAATCCCCGATATTCCAAGAGGAGTGGCAATTGTAACCCACACTTGAACTATTGCGTGAAGCAATCGCCATGATTGATGTGACGACGGAGTGTTACTAGTAAGTAATAGTTACCAAAGCGAGCTCCCGAGAACCCTGAGGTCCGGTCTCACGTCTACTTCTTGAACAAGTCTACGATTGCCTGCTTCATGACCTGCCCGCCCACCTCCGCAATGGACTTGGTCAGGGGTATGTCCTTGGGGCAGATTTCCACGCAGTTTTGGGCGTAGCCACATTCCTGGATTCCGCCGTCTCCCATCAAAGCCGTAAGGCGTTCGCGCTTCAGGGCCGCGCCGGTAGGGTGCGTGTTGAATAGGCGCACCTGCGAAATGGTGGCTGCGCCGACGAAGCCGGTGCCATCGGTGAATTGGGGGCAGGCTTCCATGCAGCAGCAGCAGGAGATGCAGCGCGAGAGCGGATAGGATGCTTCCTGATCCTCGGCCGACTGGCGCGGGCCGGAGCCGAGGTCATAGGTACCATCGACCGGTACCCACGCTTTGACTTTCTTCAAATTCTCGAAAATCACGCTGCGGTCGACGGCCAGGTCGCGCACCACGGGGAACTTCGATAACGGCTCGAGCTTGATCGGCTGATCGAGATGGTCGATCAGCGCCGAGCAGGCCATCTTGGCTTTGCCATTGATCAGCATGGCGCAGGACCCGCACACCTCTTCCAGACAATTCGAGTCGTAGGTGATGGGCGTGGTCTTCTTGCAGTCGTGCGTTTCGGGCTTCGCCGCGATATCCATGAGCGCCGAGATGACGTTCATGTTCGGCCGGTAGGGAACCCGGAACTCTTCCCACGTCGCCGGAGCGTCGGGGTTAAGTTGGCGTTTGATCTTGAAAGTTACGGTTTTGCTGTTATTAGCCATTAGCTTCTAGCCTTTAGCTCCTAGCTTTTTCAAAACAAAAAAGCTCAAAAAAATCGGATCAATCATCCGTCCATTCAAAAGACGTTGCTTCAAAAGACTCACGGAGGACATTCTCAAAGGTCTGGCGGGTCCGCGCCCAACCCTCGGCAATTTCTTCAGGAGTGGCTGGATGCCTCTGAAGAGTATTGGTCCATGTTAGACCATTACACTTCGTATAACGTGGTTGGCGGTTCGCATCCAGCATTAGAGTCACCGTGAATCCAGCGAACTTGACGCGCAACACCGCACCGCGAGGCTTTCCGCGTCCGGCTTTCTCACAAGAGAAGCCTTCTGCGCTTAATCGCTCAGCTATTCCGTCGCAGATTCGTATGTCCCGAGTATGGCTTCTCTTTTCCAAATGATCTTCGGGATCAAGCGGCAGCGAGAATTTGAAGTGCTTGCTCCGGGTGCCCTGTCCGACTAGAGCCTTAACCGAGATTGGCGTCTCATCGCTCAAACCGAGATTTAAGAACTGCATCATTCGCTCAATACTGCCCAGCTAGAGGCATAACCATTTCCCAAAACGAAAACGCATGACAACAAAAGCCACCGGGAAGGGCACGAGTTCTACTCGTGCCAGTTTAGGCTCTAAGAGAGATAGCGGCTTCCAGCCGCTGAGGTAACTCTTGAGGCCTTCACGACTCTTCTCTCCTCCCGGAACCTATTTCGTTACGTTCAGAACCTGGAATTACAGACGACTGTTCCAAGTCGAAAACAACGCGCGATTACTTCTCAACACTATCTTCCACTACCGCCGCGAAGGCCGTTATCTCTTGCACGTCTTCGTCGTCATGCCTGATCACGTTCATCTTTTGTTCACGCCCGCTCAGGACGTCACTCTTGAACGTTGCGCGCAACTAATCAAAGGCGCCTATTCACACGAACTCGGAACGCTGATCGGACGAAATTTCGAAATCTGGCAACGCGGGTTTACAGATCATCGAATTCGCGACACGCAGGATTTCGTTCATCATCAAAACTACATCCATCAGAATCCGGTTGTTGCCCGCCTCGTTCGTACCGCCTCCGAGTATCGCTATTCCTCTGCATACCCCGGATTCAAACTAGATCCCTGGCCCCCAGCGGCTAAAGCCACTTCTATTGCCGCCTCCGCAACCGGCACGAGTAAAACTCGTGCCCTTCCCGGTTCCTGATCCTCTAGAGATCGGGAAGGGCACGACTTCGAGTCGTGCCAGACCGGAGTCTCCGACAAAAGGGCTTCAGCCCCTGAGGGCCAACACCGCCTAAAAGCACCTACAAAGCTGCCTCAATACTTCCTCGGGCGCGGCGGAATCAACTGCGCGTCCACTGGCTCAAATTCAAACTTCGGCTCATCCGCATCCGGAGCGAACGACGCCTTCGTCGTCTTCATCCAGTTCACATCGTCGCGTTCGGGGAAATCTGGCTTGTAATGCGAGCCGCGCGATTCGTCGCGCATCCCTGCGCCCTGTGCGATCACGCGCGAAAGCTGGAGCATGTTGTAGAGCTGCCGCGCAAACGCCACCGTCGTGTTCGCCCACTGCGTCCTATCGCTCAGGTTGATGTTGTGCATGCGGTGCAACAGCTCCACCACCTTGGCGTCGGCGGCCTGGCATCCCTTGTTATAGCGGATAACCGTGCATTCCTTGGTCATCACGTCGCCCAGTTCGCGCCAAATCGTAAACGGATTCTCGCTGCCATCGGCCTTCATCAGCCCATCGTTGATTTCCTGCTGACGCTTTCGCTCGGCTTCGAAATGGCCGTTCGAGGGCGCGGCTTGCAGGTTCTTCGCATACTCGACCGTGGCCGGACCGGAGATAAAGCCTGCGTAGATACACGAGAGCAGCGAGTTTGCGCCCAGCCGGTTGGCGCCATGGTATTGGTAATCGGCCTCGCCAGCGGCGTAGATTCCGGGAATGTTCGTGGCTTGCTTGTAATCGACCCAGAGTCCGCCCATGGTGTAGTGCATGCCGGGGAAAATCTTCATAGGCACGTCGCGCGGGTCGTCGCCGACAAACTTCTCGTAGATTTCGAGAATACCCTCCAGCTTCTTGTCGAGAATCTTGCGGTCGATGTGGGTGAGGTCGAGATAGACCATCGGCTTGCCGTCGATGCCAAGGTGCTCCTCGTACACCACTTTGAAAATCGCGCGCGTCGCTACGTCGCGCGGGACGAGGTTGCCGTATTTCGGATACCACTCTTCCAGGAAGTACCAGCGCTCTTTTTCTGGAATGGACTTCGGATCGCGCTTATCGCCTTGCGTGCGCGGTACCCAAACGCGGCCGCCTTCGCCGCGGGCCGATTCCGACATCAAGCGGAGTTTGTCTTCTCCGGGGATTGATGTTGGGTGAACCTGAATGAGCTCGCCGTTCGCGTAATAACAACCTTGTTGGTACAACGCGGACTGCGCGGAGCCGGTGCAGACGACCGAGTTCGTCGACTTGCCGAAAATCGCGCCAATGCCGCCCGTGCAGATGATGATGGCGTCGGCGGGAAAGGTGCGGATCTCCATGGTGCGGAGGTCCATGGCGCAGATGCCGCGGCAGACGCGGCTGCCGTCGAGCACGGCGGAGAGGAACTCCCAGTGCTCGTATTTCTTGACTTTGCCTTCGGACTCGTAGCGGCGGACTTGCTCGTCGAGCGCGTAGAGAAGTTGTTGGCCGGTGGTGGCTCCGGCGAAGGCGGTGCGGTTGTAGAGTGTGCCGCCGAAGCGGCGGAAATCGAGGAGACCCTCTGGCGTGCGATTGAACGGGACGCCCATGCGGTCGAGCAGGTCGATGATGCCGGGTGCGGCGTCGCACATGGCCTTCACGGGTGGCTGGTTGGCGAGGAAGTCGCCGCCGTAGATGGTGTCGTCGAAGTGCTTGTAGGTGGAATCGCCCTCGCCCTTCAGGTTCTTGGCCGCGTTGATGCCACCCTGCGCGCAGACGGAATGCGAGCGCTTTACCGGGACGATCGAGAACAGGTCGCACTCGCCGCCCATTTCGGCGATCTTGATCACAGCGGCCAGGCCCGCAAGCCCTCCGCCAACGACGATGATTTTCGGAGCTGCCATCTTTATGAGTCCGATCTTTTGCAAATGTTGTTCCCGAGCGTGCCCGGGGTTGTTTTACTTCAACTGCATCGCAACGCTTTCCGGAGCATTCGGGTCGAGAGGTTGCCGCGGCGTGCTCAGGAACCCGTACATGCTGACCGCGCCAAGGCCAATCAGCCCAAGCGCCAGCAACAGGCACAAATAGCCCAGGCGCCGCCGAGCCGTCTCGCCTGTCGTGATGCCCCACTTCGCCGCGAACAGCCAGATTCCGTAGCAGAAGTGCCACGATGCCGCGATGATGCCGACGGCATAGAACACGACCATCGCCGGATTCGCCAATTCTCCCTGCACCTTGGCAAAAGACTGCATCGGGTGCGTGGGCAGATGCACACCCGTGAAGCGCAAATAGTAGGTGTGCTGCACCATGTAAATCAGCGCAATAATGCCCGTCCAGCGCTGCGTGGTGTAAAGCCAGTTCCCCTGCCACGGGTAGTCGCCGACGTTCGAGTCGCCGCGCCACCAGATCCAGACGCCGTAGAGCCCATGGTAGAGAATCGGAATCCAGATGAAGAACAGCTCCAGGCCGACTACGAACGGCAGGCTGTTCAGGAATTTCACCTGCGCGCCATAAGCCTCGGGGCCTTTGAAGGCCTCGTAGTTCGAGATGAAATGCTCGAGCAGAAACGCGCCGATGGGGACAATGCCGGTTAACGAGTGCAGACGGCGCAACAGGAACGAATTTCCTTCGCCCGCGCGAAGGGGAGCAACGCCGGGCTTGATGCGGGGAACGGCGGAAGCGGATGACGCCACGATGGGCTCCTCTGTGAGGTCGCTGTGGAACAAGCGAACCGGACATTATCGGTTCGTGTTGGAACACAAGTCAAGGGAACGTGCGTCACAGTTGCACGTGATGGCGGACACAAGGTGATGAGTCATGGACTTAGCGACAAAGGGACGGCACGCGAAGCATAGTCGAAGATGGAATGTCCCGGAGAATCTGAGCAGTTCCCGCGGAAAAACACTCACTGGGGAATCGAGCGATACCACCCTAGGAATGCGCGGAATGCCGCGCCGCGATGACTGTAACGAGATTTTTCCTCCGCACTCAGTTCGGCAAGGGTCTTGTCGATTTCGGGAAAGTAGAACAGCGGGTCGTATCCGAAACCGTTCGTTCCGCGCGGCGCGTCGAGGATAATCCCTTCCGCCGTGCCGCGAAATGTCCCGAGCGTTTGCCCATCGCGCGCCGCTGCGATCACGCAGACGAAACGCGCCTTTCGCTTTTCCGGAGGCACAGACTCCAGTTCTCGCAGCAAGTGCGCGTTGTTGGCCTCATCGTCGGTGTTGCTCTCGGCTGAGTGGGGTTCATCAGCCGCGTAGCGCGCAGAGTGGACTCCCGGCCGCCCGCCCAGCGCATCAACCTCCAGCCCGGAATCGTCAGCCAATACCAGTTCGCCAGGGAGCGCCCGGCTGTATTCCTCAGCCTTCTTGCGAGCATTGGCCTCGAAGGTCATCCCATCCTCGACAACGGGGGGCAGCGAAGAAAATCCCGGAATGCCCGAGACGGTGATGCCGTCCCGGGCGGATGCCCCGGCAAAGTCGCGCAGCTTCCCGGCGTTTGAAGTAGCGATGAGAACTGGGCGGAGCTTCACAGTCTTGTCCTCAGGATTCGTCCTCGACTTTGGGATGAGCCCAAGGGCCCACGCCGAGCGCGAATGCACCGCACTGCAAGTCTATTGCCTTTCGGGGAGTCCCGGTGGGACGCTTTGCTGAGGTCCTTGCGGAATGAGCAGACTTGGGAGTCTTGCTCGCAGAACGGAGACGATGAACGAACCTACTCGCTGACGTTGGCAGGCGCTCTCTGCTGGCTCAGCTCGGCGAGGAACTCCTCCTGCTCCATTCCACCGCCCGTACGGAGCAACTCCAACAACGGATCCTCTGCGTTTCCGTCCCCGGCGTCCCCTTGGCTGAGATCAACGGCATTGGCGACAAGGGACCGAGGAGAAATTTCCAACTCCGGCTGCGCCCCGGGATGGCCGGTAAGGCACTCGATAAAGTCAGCAACACTTTTTCGCTGATCTTCTGTGCGTGCAGGAAACTCAATACCCATGCCCTGGCTGGGGTGCATGACCCGGACCAGACCCTCCGCGTGAATTTCCATGTCGGCCGCTTTCAGGCAAAGATCCACAGCCGAAGACTGGGGAAATGGAGATTCAGTTTCGACGTAACAGCCGCCCAGGCTCAAGTCCGTCAGCTTGCATTGCCTAATTGCGACCGGTTCCTCCGGCAGGCCATTGTTCGAGTGCGATTTCAGCCATTCGCCTAGCTGTTCCCGCATCTTGGAATCCATGTCAAGAAAGCGGAGACCAATCTGGCCGGTAGCTGTACTCCAGGCGACTTCTGCGTTGGCTTCGATGCGAAGGCTGTCTGGCAGTTCAAAAAAAACCTGCGCCAAAGAGGAAGAGGCCACCGGTTTGGCCGCCAGTACATCCATGCCGCCGGCGCTCACGTCGAGCAAGATGCCTTCGATGGAACTGTCCTGGTCCCCTCGGATCGAAACCGGCACCTGCACGGCAACGCGTGGGGCTTGACGCCGCTCGCGCTTTAGGATTGCCGTTGCTGCGCTCAAGGTGGCGAGGGCTCGTTCTGCACTCACAGGCTTGGTCAGGACGAAGTGAGCCCCGCTGCCCAAGATTGCCCGAATCTGCCGTGCGTCCGCCAGCAAAGCTACGGTTACAGGAAGATTCCGATTCGCGCCGGCCAGCCGCCTGCAACTCTCCAGCATGTGAGACGCAGTCTCCGGATCCTCAAAGTCTACGATGACCTGGTCGAAGGACGCTTCGCTGAGTCGCGCATCCGCGGCATCCGCCGCGCTTGAACGGACGACGGCCACGCCAAGCTGTGCCAACACTTGAATCAGTGTCTCGGCAGTCTGATCATCCTTCGACACCAGTAGAGCCTGTAGCATCATTGCAGATGCACCTCCAGTTCGTTCCGCGGCTACGGCCAGCGCGGGGTCGCGCTGCGCCCCGGCTTTGCTGTCGATGCCGACTGAGCGCCGGCCTTGGCAGCCATCGTATTGTTGTCATCCTCGACTTCCGCCAGCACGGCGGTGTCGTCCTCGGATTCGTTTTCGGCAAGCAGAGGCGCAACTTCGCGCAATTTCTCGGCTGCCTCCTGCAACATTTCAATCTGTTTTCCCAGCTGCGTGTACTGTGCCTGTTTGCGGCGCAGAACCTCATGGATGTCCTTCATTAGTACCCCCTGCGCTGAATTTAGGTTTGGAGAGGGAAGAGGTCAATCCGAAAGGCACAATAGGCGGTTACGCGCGTAACCGCTTGCGCCGCTGGTTGGTGAATTAACCAATCTGGAAACAAGGGAGCTTTTCTGGTGTGCTGTGCGCAAGATTGCGACGAGATGAACAATCAGAAACCCCGCCTTTCGGCGGGGTCATGAGCGGGTGGCGTCCCAATTGGAAAACGATCGTGCCTACGCCGACTTCCTGCGACGGAAAATCCCGGCGATGCCGACCAGACCTGTTCCTAACAGTCCAAGAGTACCGGGTTCCGGCGTAGACGCCAGCGTGGTATTGCCGCCCGTAATGTGCGCAATGCCTTTGCCCAGCTGGAACTTCGTTGTAGTGAAGTACTGTGTTGTTGTTCCAGTCGCCATGTGCCCGTTGTACAACATGCCCCTGATGTCTCCGGTCAGGGTGAAAGTGAGGTGGTGACTGCCGGGAGCCGAGGTCAAGGTCCAATCGATGGGGCCGACAAAGGCACCGGAGAAAATAGTCCCTCCCCCTTTGCCGCCGCGCACGATGTCGAACCAGGAGCCTGTCGCCGAGAAGGTGCCGTTGCTTGCAAGCGAGGTGCCTGAAAAAGCGCCGGTTCCAAAGCTGACATAACCGAGCGAACCGCTTGGTTTGGCCACCGTCCCGTTGTAGGATCTCATCTCCGAATGCGTTGAGACAATCCCCGCCATCGACACAGATATCGTGCCGAACTTGTTGGTGACATCAATTGTGTCTGCCCACGCCGCGATAGGCAGCGCCAGTGCAAGCAATGCAAGAATTACCACTCGCCTCATGTTGTGTTCCTCCCGTTATATTGACCGCTTAGCTGACTCCACCTCGTGCTCAGAGTCCTGCCATGGAGGGACATGGCACCCCACACCCTACCCAGCACTTCCGCTTCCAAACCGCCGCTTGCTATACGTGCCTTACGTTTCAGTAACTTAGGATGATATCCAGCGTTCACAGCCCAAGCTGAGATGCAATTCTGTGCACATCAGAAACATCCCCCTTCCCTAATTCACGTGTTTCTCGCCCAACCACGCTTGCGTGGGCTGCGACTCGATCAAGGCAATCGAGCCTCGACAGGAGCACCCTAGACCTCACTTTTTCAGATGTAAGGGGATTCCATCCGACGTGACACCATGTTACCAAAGGCGGCGCATTTCCGTAATTGGCTCCTTCAGGCTATGCCCTTCCTCGGTCGTGGGATTCCGCTTCGCCAGGACGCGCCGTATCGTTGGCATGAGCAGTTCTGGGGGAGGGCTGTTCGGGCGTCCCGTGATTCTTACGAATCCGGGGCGCTTCTTATATTTTAGGGGCAACCTGAATTGTCGGTCGTTCCCCGGCAATTAACAGATCACGATCGAGGCTCGAAATTGCACATTTATGTAGGGAAGAATGAATTGGAAGCCCCCGTGTTCCTCTGAGTGCCCTGTGGTGGTTGCCCTTTTCGTCGCCCGCGAAAAATCCAAAAACGCTCAGTCACGGAGGTCACCTTCAATTGGCGGTGATCACGCCTTGCGAAGTTCGGCCAGAAGTTGCGGCTCAATATTCCCACCACTGATAACGGCTACGTTGTACGCCGTGCGCGGCAACTCGGCCGAATGAAACATAAAGGCCGCGACCGCCACCGCGCCGCTAGGTTCTGCAACGGTCTTCGAATTGCCGCTCAGGGCGCGCGTGGCCTCGCGAATTTCGTTTTCCGTCACGCTGACGATCTCGTCCACATACGCGCGAATGTGCTCGAAGTTGATTGCCCCGACGCTTTGCGCGCGGAGCCCATCGGCGAGTGTTTGCGTCACCTGCTCGGCGGAAAAGGAAACAATGTGCCCCGCCTGCAAGCTGGCGCGCGCATCGCCGGCTAGTTCCGGCTCAACCCCAATGATTTTGACTGCGGGCTTCGTGAGCTTGATGGCGGCCGCAATTCCACTGATGAGTCCTCCGCCGCCGACTGGGGCAAGCACGGTCTCAACCTCGGGCAGATCTTCAAGGATTTCGAGTCCCACTGTACCCTGGCCGGCGATAATTTTCCCGTCGTTGTACGGCGGCACGATCACATACCCGTGTTCGGCAGCGAGTTTCTCGGCCCGCAGCCGGCGTTCCTCGCTGCCGGGTCCAACGGTCACAACTTCGGCGCCCAGGGCAGCGGTCGCTTCAAGCTTGTTTTTCGGAGCGTTCGCCGGCATCACAATGACCGCCTTCACGCCCAGGGCGCGCGCGGCATAAGCCACGCCCTGCCCATGATTGCCGCTGGAGTAAGAGATCACGCCCCGCCGGCGCTCTTCCTCGTTCAGAGAAGAAACTTTGTTGTAGGCGCCGCGCAACTTGAACGCGCCGATGGGCTGAAGGTTCTCGAGCTTGAGGAAGAGCTTGCGCTTGGCCGTGACGCCCGTCCACTCAAGGAGAGGCGTGCGGACGGCGACACCGCGAAGAACAGCCTGCGCTTTCTTGATCTCGTCAAGGGTAACCATTCCCGTGGCATTCCCGGCCGCTTGAAAAGTCTCAGATCTCCAATATCACCGGCATGATCAGCGGCCTCCGCTGCGTCTGCCTGGAGATATATCGCTTCAAGTCGGTGCGGATCTTCTCTTTGATGACTCCGTAGTCGGCTTTCTCTTCGGCGCTGGAAGAATCGAGAGTTTCCATGACGATCTCTCGGGCGCGCTCGATCACACCGTTTTCGCCGGGAGCGAAGCCGCGGGTGACGATTTCGGGGGAGGCCTCGACCTTTCCTGTGAGCTTGCTGATGGCGATGATTGGCATGACGAAACCGTCTTCGCTCAAGTGACGGCGATCCTTCATGACGAGATCCTCGACCACGTCGGTCCGCGAGCCGGAATCGATGCAGACGCGCCCCACGTTCACCCGTCCAGCCTTGCGCGCGCCCAGTTCGTCAATCTCAAGCACGTCTCCGCTTTCGATCAGCATCACATTGCCCACGGCGCCCCGCATCGTGCCCGCGAGTTCGGCGTGCAGTTTGAGTTGCCGGTATTCGCCGTGAATGGGAATGAAATATTTCGGCCGGACAAGGTTGATGATGAGCTTCAACTCTTCCTGGCTGGCATGCCCGCTGACGTGCACGGGCGGGTACGAGCCGTCGTCGTAGATGACGAAGGCCTCGCGGCGGAACAAGTGGTCCACCATGCGGTAGATCGCTTTTTCGTTGCCGGGAATGATCCGCGACGAAAGAACGACGGTGTCGCCCTTTTCGATTTTGGCGTGCTTGTGATTGTCGACCGCGGCGCGCGAGAGCGCCGACATCGGTTCGCCCTGCGTGCCGCTGATGAGAACGCAGACTTTTTCCGGCGGGAAGTTCTTCATTTCGCCCGGATGGATCAGCGTGCCCTCGTGGATTTGGATGTAGCCAAGATCCTCGGCGATTTCCGACGAACTGTTCATGGAGCGTCCGATAAAGCAAACTTTGCGGCCGTGTTCCCAAGCCATGTCGACCGCGAGCTTGATGCGATGAATCGAAGACGAGAAGCAAGAGATAAAAAGACGGCGCTGGGTGCGGGCGAATATCTCCTCGAACTTGCGACGGACGGCGCGTTCGCTGGGCGTGTAGCCCTTGCGCTCGACGTTGGTGGAATCTTGCAGCAGGGCGAGTACACCTTCTTTGCCATACTCGGCGAAACCATGCAGGTCAAAAAGCCGGTTGTCGGTGGGCGTGGGATCAACTTTGAAGTCGCCGGTGTGCAGTACAACGCCGAGCGGCGTGTGAATTGCAAACGCGACGCAATCGACCAGGCTGTGCGTTACTTGCAGCGGGTGAATGGTGAAAGGGCCGATTTTAAAACGTTCTCCGGGGCGGATCTCGCGCAGGTCGGCATCATCCAGCAGTTGATGCTCCTCGAGCTTGTCTTCGACATAAGCGAGCGTGAACTCGGTGCCCCACACGGGAACGTTGAGTTCGCTGAGAATCCAGGGCAGCGCGCCGATGTGATCCTCGTGGCCGTGAGTAAGGATGATGGCGCGGACCCGCTCGCGATTTTCGAGGAGATAGGAAATGTCCGGAACGACGATGTCCACGCCGAGAAGCTCGGCTTCCGGGAACATTAGGCCGGCATCGACGACGATGATGTCGTCTCCCCAGCGGATAGCCATGCAGTTCATGCCGAACTGGCCCAATCCGCCTAACGGAACTATATGAAGTTTTCCCTTTGTCATTCGAATAGATGATGCTAGCACAGTGCTGAAACCGTGCCGACGTTCGGCGACACCGCGTGCGGAACAGAGTGCTGCCTGTCTTCACGCTTTTGCACCGCAACCGCCTGATAAACTCCAATCAGAATGGCGGAGAATGAGAAAAAATCGTGGCTGCGCCGGCGAGCCGAAGCCGCGATCCGCAAAGGACTGACCCGCGCTTATGAGACGGTTAAGGTCAATCCGGAGCGCTTTCTGTTCCAGTTGCGCGCGGCCTACGGTTTGCCGATTGTGACCTTTCGAGGTGTCTATTCGGTGGAGATGTCGAGGCTCGACGATGTTGCCGAATCCGTAATTCGCAGCGGCATGAAGCTGGCAGCGGCTGAAGGCGCGGGCTTGGGCCTCGGAGGCATCATTACCATCATGCCCGACCTCGGGATTCTCTCGGCCATTACGATGCGCACCATCCAGAAGCTCAGCCTGATTTATGGATTTGAGATGAACACGGACGACGAAATCGCCGAGCTCTGGATCGCCGCCGCCAGCGCGGCCGGAGTCGACATCAGCCGCGAGCTGTTGGAAAAAGAAGTAGTCAACCGCTTCGTACCGAAAGTGATTCAGCGCATCGCAGCGCGAGCCAGCGCGGAGGTCGTAGAGAAGTGGGCGGGACGACTGATTCCGATCACGAGTTCAACCATCGGCTGCGCCCTGAACTATTACTTTGTGCGAGCATGGGGCCGGCGCGCGCTGGCGCATTTTCGGAAGAGGCATCTGGAAACGCGGACGCGGTTGGCTGCGGAACAAAAGCAGCTATCGGCTCCGCCTTCGGCGGCTGGTTTGCCGTGAGGTTCGCGAATCGCCAAGCTCAAGCAATCACGTCTCTACCTCAGCCACTCTTCCAGCTCTACCCCGCGGTCGGTTTTCTCGTCGCGATACTTCACGATTACAGGGGTGTAGAGAGACAAGTTCCAGTCGTCCGATTTGCCTTTGACCTTCGGGACCGCTCTCGAACCGGGGACGACCACGGCATTCTCAGGAACTTCCAGCGGCGCGTCTGCGGTGGCGCGATAAACTTTGCCGCGTACCAAATCGTAGAGTGGCGTCGAACGCGTCAGGATCGTTCCTGCTCCCAGCACGGCTCGCGCACGCACCAGCGTGCCTTCGTACACTCCACAATTTCCGCCAACCAGAACGTCGTCTTCGATGATCACCGGGGCTGCGTTGACCGGCTCGAGTACGCCTCCGATTTGTGCCGCTGCACTTAGGTGCACGCGCTTGCCGATCTGCGCGCACGAGCCGACCAAAGCGTGAGAGTCAATCATTGTGCCTTCGTCAACGTAGGCCCCGACGTTGATGAACATCGGCGGCATGCAGACGACGGACGGTGCGACGTGGGCGCCTTCCCGGATGGAGGAGCCTCCGGGTACGAGGCGCACGCGGTCTGCAAGGGTGAGTCGGCGGGCAGGGAAGGTGTCCTTGTCGATGAAAGAGAGGACGCTGCCGTCGGACATTTCTCTGATCTCGCCAAGACGAAAGCCGAGCAGGATGCCTTGCTTGACCCATGGGTTAACGACCCAGCGCGATTGGCCGTCAGGCATGGCGATCTTCTCGGCGGCGCGAATTTCGCCGCGAGTGAGGCGAGCGCGAAAGTCAGCGAAGACGCGTCGGGCCGCGTTGGGATCTGAGATGGCATCGCCGACTGCGAGCGATTCGATGGCGGATTTCAATTCAGATAATTGTCCGGACATGAGAGTTTGACTGAAGCCCTGGACCCAAACACGAAAGCTAGTAGCTAAGAGCTAAAGGCTAATAGCTGCCTTCTTATGCCACGCACTTGCATTCGCTGCGGATCAGCACTCCCGGCATCTGATGCGTCGCCTCGCGAGCTTCCGCGACATTGCTATAAGGGCCGTGCCAGCGCGAGCGATCGGGATCGTGGCCGGCAGGCCGTCCCTTGCCGGAACTGCACTGTCCACAGGAGGCGCGATGCACGATCACCTTGTGCGGTCCAGCCGCCCAACTCTCGTAAACATAGAACTCGACTGCAGCCGCGGGAGCAGCGGGGCGACTCAGCAATCCGACCTCGGTGGCAATCTTCTGCAGCTTCGATCGCGTGTCGCGGCGCATGGGAAGCAGCGGCAGGCGATAGATCTCCTGGATCTTGCCCATCATTGCGAGTACGGCCTTCACCGGGAGCGGGCTCGATTCGATAAAGTTCGCTTGCATGAGCGGAAGATATTTTCGATGGAGCACGCGCGCCGTTTGCCAGTCATTATTCAGCGCAGCGCGCGTCATTTCCGCCATCTCGTGGGGAATTTCGTTAGACGCGACCGAAACGATGCCGACTCCGCCAAGTGCGATAATGGGTAACGTAACTGCGTCATCGCCGGACAAAACAGAGAAAGTTTCGGGTACCAGGTTCAGCACCTCGGCGATCTGGGTGATGCTGCCGCTTGCTTCCTTTACACCGGCAATGTTCGGGACTTCGCTCAGGCGAGCGAGAGTAGCGGGCTCGATGTTAGCCGAGGTTCGGCCGGGAACGTTGTAGAGAATCACTGGTTTTTCGACAGCCTCGGCAATGGCACGGAAATGTCGGTATTGGCCTTCCTGCGTCGGCTTGTTGTAATAAGGCGACGCGGTTAGGATCGCGTCCACGCCGGCGCGGGCAGCGACTTCTTTGGCCTTGGCTACCGCCTCCTGTGTCGAGTTCGAAGTTGCGCCAGCCACGATGGGAACGCGCCCGGCAGCGACCTCGATTGTCACGTCAATCACCTGCAGCCACTCATCGTGAGTCAGCGTGGGAGTTTCACCCGTGGTGCCGCAGGGAACGAGGAAATCGACACCAGATTCGACCTGCCAGGCGACCAGATTGCGGAGCGCAGTTTCGTCAACAGCACCGTCCTGAGTAAACGGCGTCACCAAAGCAGTGCCACAGCCTCGGAGTTGCATGGGATAAGAATAACGCCAATCGCGAAGCAGTGCATTCGCCCGGCCTGATGCGAATGTCTAGGGACAGCCGCCCCCGGCGTCCGGGCGAGCGAAGCTCGCCCACAACGGTCCAGCCCATCAGCCTCCATGAGTCGAGGCCGGGTTGCTGGGGCCTACAACTCCCGCCAGATATTGCGGAACTCGAAGAAGCCGGACTTTCCTTGCAGCCATTCGGCCGCGCGCACAGCGCCTTCCGCGAATCCGCGGCGGGATTTGGCGTCGTGGCAAAGATAGATGCGGTCAGCGGGAGAATTGAAGACGACTTCATGCATCCCCACTGCGTCGCCCTCACGAAAGGAAACGATCTCGACTTCCTCATCTTGTTCGCTGGACTCGCGAATCAGTTTCTGAATCGTGATCGCGGTTCCCGATGGCGCATCTTTCTTCTGCACGTGATGCCGCTCGAAAATCTGTCCAGAGTAATCGTATTTCAAGGCTGCGCCAGCCGTTTGGACGATCTCAAAGAACAGGTTCACGCCAATGGAAAAATTTGGACCGTAGAGGAAGCCGGTCTTTGCAGAAGAAACCAGATCGTGCAGACGCGGGAGTTGATCGTGCCAGCCGGTAGTGCCGACGACCATATTCTTTCCGGCACGAATACAAGCCTCGGCATTGGGAACGACGGCCGTGGGCACGGTGAAATCGATGACAGAGGTAAAGGGCACGAGGAAGTCGCGAGTTAGGGCGCAGGCGTCAGCATTCTCGACGTCGCTCAGCGTTTGCACGTGATGACGACGTTCGCGGGCCACGTCTGCCACGAGAGAGCCAGTCTTACCCCGGCCGAGGATGAGGAGATTCATGGGACCTTTTTCACCGCCGAGACGTCGAGAACGCCGAGGAGTCGTGGCCCGCCAGCCATCTTGAGCAAAAAGGTGAGCCACAACTCAGGATGCAATGGTAGCTAGAATTCGGCAAACTGGAAAGCTAATGGTGGTTCTCGGCGACCTCGGCGTCTCGGCAGTGAACAATTACGCGAAGACTTCCGGGTCCGCCTCGGCGAAGAATGCACCGTGCAACCGCCGCACCACCTCGGCCGCATCCTCTTCCTCAATCACAAAAGTCAGATTAATCTCAGAAGCACCCTGCGAGATCATGCGGATTTTTACATTCTCCAGCAGGGAAAAAACTTTGGCGGCGACGCCGGGCGTGTCACGGAGACTTTCGCCCACTAGGCAAACGATGGCTTTGCGGCCTTCGTACTTCACGTCGGCAAGCTTGGCGAGATCGGCGGCCAGAGAAGGAATCGCCTCGTTGGTTTCGGCCGTGACCGAAACGCTAACCTCGGAGGTCGAAACGACGTCGACGGCGACCCCATGTTGATCGAAGAGCTCAAAAATGGATTTCAGGTATCCGTGCACCAGCAAGCGCCGGGGCGCAGCGACTTCGACGAGAGTAATCTTTTTCTTGAGGGCGATGGCCTTAAAAATGTTTTTGCAATGAGGAGCGCGCGCCGTGATCTTCGTGCCTTCGCAGGTGGGGTTGTGCGAGTTCAGAACGAAGACGGGGATGTTCTTCTGGATCGCCGGCAGGACCGTTGCAGGATGTAGCACCTTGGCTCCGAAATAGGCCAGTTCGGCGGCCTCGTCAAAGCTGATCACCTTGATACGGCGGGCATCGGGGCAGAGGCGCGGGTCGGTGGTCATCATGCCATCGACGTCGGTCCAAATCTCAATGCGCTGGGCGTTGAGGCCGGCACCGAAAATCGCGGCCGAGAAATCGGAGCCGCCGCGGCCGATAGTCGTCGTAATGCCTGCGCGATTCGAGCCAATAAACCCTCCCATGACCGGCACGTTGCCAGCCTCGATCAGCGGCGCAACTTTCTTGCGCAGGCGCTCGTTGGTTTCTTCGAACTGTGGAACCGCGCGCATGAAATTGTTATCGGTGAGCAGACACTGGCGCGAATCGACATGGGCGCCGGACAAGCCGCGTGCTGTGAAAGCCGCAGCCACTATTTTGCTCGACAGCACTTCACCGAACGAAGCGACGTAGTCGTACGTTCGAGGAGTGATTTCGCCGACTGCGCCGATGCCGCGCAGAAGTTCGTCGAGGTCCTCGAAGTCGGCTCCCAGGTTGCCGTGGAATTCAGTGAACAGCGCCGTTCCGAGGAGCTCGCCGGCGGTGTCGTAGTGGCGTTCGCGGAGCGCGCGCGCCATTTTGAGCGCCGTCTTGCGATCGCCGCTCCCAGCGGCTTTGCCCATGGCCAGGAGCGCATCCGTAACCTTCGCCATCGCGCTCACCACGACCACCGGGCGGTCCGCCAACCGGCTCTGGACGATCTGAGCCACGCGATCGATAGCTTTGGCGTCCTGGACGGAAGTCCCGCCAAACTTCATGACGATCATGGGCGGGAACGCTCCTGGTTCGCGGTGAAGCGATTTCTCATCCTAGATATCCCTTGGCTTTGAGCAACTCTGCGTTCAGCAGCGCAGCCCCGGCGGCGCCGCGAATCGTGTTGTGAGAAAGAACCGTGAACTTCCAGTCAAGAACGTTGCAGGGGCGCAAGCGGCCGACTGCAGTGGCCATGCCTCCGCCGAGATCGCAATCGAAACGGGGTTGCGGGCGATCGGACGCAGTCATGTAGATCACCGGACGATCGGGCGCGCTCGGTAGACGCAATTGCTGCGGCTCGGCCTTGAAATCGTTCCATGCGGCAATGAGTTCTTCGGGCTTGGCTTTCTTCTTCAATCGTACTGAAACCGACTCAGTGTGCCCGTCCTCGACGGCGACCCGGTTGCACTGTGCGCTCATCGCGAATGGAGCGGGGACGACCTTGCCACCGTTCAGTGTGCCTAGCAGCTTTTGCGTCTCCTCCTCCATCTTCTCTTCTTCGTTCTTAATGTACGGGATGACGTTGCCAAGAATATCGAGGGAAGCGACCCCGGGGTATCCTGCGCCGCTGACGGCCTGCATGGTGACGGCCATCACCGCTTCAAGTTGGAAGTGGCGATGCAAAGGCGCAAGCGCAATTACGAGACCGATGGCCGAGCAATTGGGATTGGTGACGGCAAATCCGCCTGAGGAGCGGCGCCATGACTGCGTCTCGATCAGCGAGATGTGGTCGCCATTTACCTCGGGAATGACTAGCGGCACGTCTGCCTGCATACGTAGAGCGCTCGAATTCGAAACGACGGCGCACCCGGAGGCAGCAAACTGCGGCTCCAGTTCGCGCGCGATGGCAGCGTCGAGCGCAGCAAAGATGATTTTAGGCGCGCCCGCCCGGCTGGCTGGTGAAACGTTCATGTTGGCGATGCGAGCGGGAATGTTGGTTTTGAGACGCCAGCGGGCCGCTTCGGCATAAGGCCGGCCTTCGGAGCGATCGGAAGCGGCGAGCCACGCCACCTCGAACCAGGGATGATGCTCCAGCATTTGGATGAACCGCTGGCCGACGATGCCCGTGGCACCGAGAATTCCTACAGGAAGCTTATTAGGCATAAGTAGATTTCGATTCTATACCAGCGTAATTTGCGGATGGAATAACGAGAGAGGCGAGACAAAAGTCATGCGCAATTCACGAGCGTCCGCTGCTCAGTTCATGCGGAAGGAATTCATTCAGCGGACCGAATTTGCGTTTTTCCGCGTAAATTCGCCAGCGGCGCCACACGATGCGAAGACTCGCCATGACCGGGATCGATAGGTACACGCCAAGAATGCCGGCGATTTCAGCGCCGGCGAGAACGCCGAACAAGGCGGCAAGAGGATGCAATTCGACGCTGGCTCCCATAATGCGGGGAGAGATGACGTAATCCTGCACCATTCTCCAAATCACGAGAAACAGGATTAGGAAAAGCCAATGGGTGTAGCCCGTCAGGAGGGCGACGACGACCATGGCGAGCGCGGCCACCAGCGGTCCGGCAACCGGCACGAATTCCAGCGCGCCTCCCCCGGTGCCAAGCATCAGCGCGTAGGGTACCCGCAGGATTCCCAGGACAGATGAGTAGACGACAAAGGAAAGGGCGGCGAGGATGAGTTGGGCGCGAATGAACTGCGCGAGCATCTGGTTGAGATCGTGCAGAACATCCTGCAAGAACTCGCGCTGGGTCCGTGACTGGACAAGAGAAATCAGAACTCCGTGGAAGTTGTGACCGTCGCGCAGAAAAAAAATAGCGAGGATGGGCACGAGGAATAGCACCCAAACCTCCTGCGCGGCCTCCGCGACCCGAACGCCACCCCGCTGGGCGAATTGGAAAAGATCATCGCGGTGGGCCGTTATAAAACCCTGAATGCGGGATTGTGTGGCCTCGCTCCAGCCGTGCTGTTTGCTGATAGAAGCGACGATCTGGCCAATCTGGCCCGAGACTTGGCCGCTGGTGGCTTTGTCCATTAGGCCTGGCAGGCTCTGTCCAAGGCGCGCGCTTTGGCGGCTGATTCTGGGACCGGCGAAAAGAACAAACAGTCCTAGTGCGACCAGCAGCAACATATAGATGACGGCGATAGCCCGAGGACGGCTGCGAACCAGCTTCTGAACACGCGCTACCGCGGGATCAATGAGGTACGCAAACAAGATGGCAAACAGGAAAAGAATGAGAGTGCGCCGTGCAGCGTAAAGAAAGCCAAGCCCCAGGGCGAACAACAAAGCCGTAAGTAAAACGCGCGACGTGCGTGAATCGAGTACTGTCAAAGGTGATTCCAGAAGCGCTGCAGCTCAAATCCGGAGGCGCTTTCAATCCTCACTCTACCCTAGCAAAGGCGCGTCCAGCCCAAACAAATGATAACGGGCAGTAACCTTCGGCACTCGGAGATGGGAGGGTAGGCTAGTCGCGAATGACTTCGGTGTTGTCGCCCTCGATCCAAATGCGTACGAGTTTGAACTGATCGTCCAGCCATAACTGCCAGCCGCCAGACTCGGTCTTGAGTTCGATTTTGTTGAATTCCTGCTGGTTGCCTTTAAAAGCAATCTTTTCGCGGCCTAGGAACTCGGCGGTTAACGGGGCCGAGGAGTGCTGGCGCGGATCCAAGGTCCCGAACTGAGCTCGCTGCTTCAGCGGGCATTTCACCTGCCCATTTTCCTGCTTGCAACTCGCGGCCAGGAACTTCCAAACAAGAATTTCACGATGAACAAAGAAATAATCATCGAGGATGCTGGTTGACGTCGGAAGCAAGTAGGGTTGTTCCTGATCCTTGGCTTGCGGCCCAGAGCGCCACTTTTGGCTGAGGAATTGATCGTTCGGGAGGACGACCGAACTGGCTTCCTCCGGGCTTATCTCTTTCCAGTCGTAGCGCCGGATCTCCCCGTTGGGGTTGAGATGCATTTCCGAGGATTGGACCGACGCCGCGCCATTGGGATCGTTTTCGGTCTTGAATTCGGACTTGATCACGCTGCCGCTGCGGTCCTGAATCACGGAGAAGGTCTCCGTGCCGACGCGGTGGCCGTTCATGAAAACGCCAAACGAGCCGGAATCGACGGTTTGCCCGGCATGCTCCTTGTCATTCTCTTTTTCCTTGTCCTTGGGGCTGGGGACAGCCGAGGCGCAACCCCAAGCAAGCAGTGGCACTATGACAAAACCGAGGAAACGGTATGAGAGCTTCAAGGTAATTCTCCTGTTCTAAGACTGCGTTGAAGAACTGGGTGTTGCGGGGCCAGGGGGCGGGAATTGACCGGAATTCGAAGGGACATCTCTGGAGGCTTCTCTGAGACGCAATGCAGCCTCAATCTCGGTGCAAATCGAAGCCAGCTCCCGACCGCGGGTCTCAATGACCACAGATGCTTCCCGATAAAACGGAATGCGTTCTCTGTAGAGCCGGGCGAATTCGTCGTGGTCCTTCCGCATGGGTCGTTCTCTGCCATCCTGTTCGCACCGGCGCCAGAGCTCGTCCACCGGGGCATCTAGAAAGACCGTCGGCCAATTGCGCAACGAGGCACGGTTGCTTTCCACAGCAAACGCTCCTCCGCCGAGGGCAACTACGCTGTTCCGTCGGAAGGAGTTGGTTAGAAAGTCGCTCAACGCGGCGGTTTCGGCCGCGCGGAAGGCGACTTCACCTTTTACACGAAAAATCTCCGGAACGCTCTGGCGTTCACGCTGCTCAATCCGTGCGTCCAGATCGAGGAAATCCCAGCCCAGACGGCAGGCGAGTTCCTGGCCGATGGTATTTTTCCCGGAACCCATGAATCCCACAAGAAACACTGCGCGCACTCCCATGGCGCTCCACTGCATGAGAAGCAAGCCGGGCTCTCATGCGCCTCCGCTCCAATCGGAACTTTTCTGTTAGTTCAACGTTGCTTGAGGCGGATTTTACCACTGAATGAACGTAGGACAACGGCAGAAGCGGCCTTACCAACAGTACCAAAGAATGCACGTCCTTCCTCAAAAGCCAAGTGGGAATGGCGGGGTTGGAGGGGGAAATCGTGCTGAACCTTGCCGAGAATGGAGTGGGCGCTGAAGTCAGCCGACGCATTTGCGGGGACAATGGCCGTGATGTCGCCGGTATGAGTCGTGAACTTGTAATCGCCGCCGGACCCGAAATCACCGTCGTAGAAAATCTTGCCGCTGCCGGAATTGGCCTTGACTAGTGGGCCGGTGACCGACTTCATCGTAACGTCGCCGCTGATGGACGCAATCTCGACGTGGCCGTCGCGCACATCGGTCAAGGTGATTGGACCACGCATGGTGTTCACGTGCACGTGTCCGTTGCTCACATTGCGAATATCGACGACGGCGTCGGTCCCTTCCAGGCTTAGATCCCCATGGAGCCGTTCCGCCGACAGAGGACCAGTGGAGGAACGAAGGCTCAGCGTCGCGTCGGATGGGACAAGGAGTTCGTAGTCGATTCGGCCCGTCTGCTGGTCGGCGCCCTGAAAAAGATGAGAGATGATTTGAATGCGGTTACCGCTCTGCTGGTTGTCGACCTCCGCCTTATCCGACTGGAGCGTGGCGATGATGAGAACCTCATTGGAGGCACCGGGTTTCACGGAGATGGCGCCGTATTGTGTGTCCACGGAGACATTCGCGTTTGGGCCCACCACATAGCGCAATTCCTTACTAGTCTCGGCAACGGCAACGGAGACCAGACAGGCCGCCAAGACTATCATCACCACATTGCTGCGCGGAACTCTCTCCATAAAACGCCCCTTGGGTCCGGCCCGTGCCGTCCAACCCTTTATCTTACTGAATGCGATCCAATGCCATTCGGTAGAGCAATGCCTTCTGTTGGTACACTTCCAACAAATGTTGCCGTGCGTCCGCGTCTCCCGGGAAGTGCTTAATATATGCCTGCGTCTCGCGGATCTCCGCATTCACAGCATGCAGCTGATTCTCATAAGTTGAACGCATGCCCGGAGCGCGCTCCGAGACCTCACTTAGAAATTGCTCATCCTCCGCATTTGGAGGCGCGGAAATTACGGGTGGCACCTTCAAGCTCCGCGCCACTTTTGTATTCTCTGCCGCCGGTCCCGACGGTGGAAAAGTGCGATGCGGAGCCAGTTGCGCCGCCTGGTTCCCGGTGGATGCCGATTGCGCCGGTTCCACTGGCTGCGCTACTCGTTGGTCTGCAGCCGCTTGCGTAGTTTGCGGCCCGGGCGTCGCTGGCTCAACCACTGGCTGCTGCGCCGCGTGCGGAGCCGCAGGCACGTTCTTTTGGTGCGTCAATTGGTAGGAACCCACCGCCAAAATTGCAACTGCCACCGGTGCCAGCCACCAGGCATTCCAGCGGCGCGTCGGCGTGGGCACAAGTATTGGGCGCGCGGGAACTGCTTCGGCCTCCCGAATGATTCCCTCGGCACGCAGTTGGTTCGCGATCCCAACCCAAACCCGCGCCGGTGGTTCTGCGCTCTCTGCCAGTTCGTGGGCCTCGCTGGCAATCAGCTTCAGGTCACCAACCAGCTCCGAGCACGCCGGACAAGACTGCAAGTGCTGCCGAAATTTCGCATCACCGCCGCCGTCGATCACGTCAGGCAAAACTCGCTCTACATCGGAACACTTCATAAAACTCTCTCCCCGAAACCACAACTTGCATTATCCAGTCTTGGCCTTTTCGGCTCTCATCGACTTCAGATAATCCCGCAGCTTCAAACGTGCTTTGTGAAGCTGCGACTTGCTGTTTCCAATCGAGCAACCCACCATCTGGGCGATCTCGTTATGTTCGAAGCCCTCTACATCGTGAAGAACAAAAACCGTCTTGTAGCCGGGCGGCAGCTTGTCGATAGCCCGCTCAAGATGCATGCGTTCGATCGAGCCTTTCAGCTTCACATCGTCCGCGCCAAATTCCTTCCGCGGCGCCTCTTCGTCGCTCTCCAGCGTCTCTTCGAGCGATACCGAAGGCAGTCCCTTCTTGCGCAGCTGCATCAGGACGACGTTCACCGTCATGCGATGCAACCAGGTTGAAAATGCGGATTCGCCTCGAAATGTACCGATCTTGCGAAACAACTGTAGAAATGCCTCCTGTGCCAGATCTTCGGCCTGCGGAGGATTGGACACCATGCGCAAACATAGCGAGTAGACCCGGCGCTTGTGCAGTTGATACAGGATTTCGAATGCCGCTTCATCTCCCTGTTTCGCCCGCTCAATCGCCTCTGCTTCAGTGATCCTTTGCTTCGGGTCGGTCAAGTTGACTTTTCCGGCCGCTACTCGAGTCAGATGCGGCATTGAACTCTATTCGTTGTACTAATTTACACAAAGACCGCGACCATGGTACTGACCACGGCTTTCCAGAGCTTCAGAATACCAAAAACCGTAAGCGGCGCCGGGAGCGGACCCGGAGGGCCGGGGAAATCGGAGGTAACGTCGGTTACCACGGCGGACGGGCTTGGGCCGCTTTCGCGATCGCATCGGCGCAGGGGGCCTGCCGACCCCACCTATGCCTTGCCCGCCGTTATGGTTTCTAACTCGTGACCATGCGGCCCGGTTTCGCGTTCGTGGAGCAGGAAGGCGAACAGCATCCCCATGAACCCGAGGATGGAAAACGTCCACATTCCGAGGGCATAGCCGCCCGGATTATTCAGGCTGGCTGTTTGTTCTTTCCCTGCTCCAGCTTACCGCCATGACGCCGATCCGACGCGAGCAGAAGGATGGCGAAGATGAGTCCGGCCACGCCAAGGGACGCGAACATGATCTGCGTTGCAGTGTACGTTCCGGTCGCGTCGCGGAGCTTGCCATTGAGGAGCGGGAATAGTCCGAGGCCCATGTTCTGGATGGCTGTCATCAGGCCGAAGGCCGTGCCCACACGCTTCTCCTCGACCACAAGCGGAACCGACGGCCACATGGCTGCGGGAACCAGGACGAAGGCTGCACCCAGCACGATCATGCTGGGGCGCGGGTTCCAATGGGTGATGCCCATGATGAGGTGGGCGGGAATGAGCATGAGGGAACCCACAACCATCAATGTGGCGCGCCGGCCGATGCGGTCCACCAGGTTACCGGCGAAGGGCGCGAAGATCATTGACGCGAAGATGACGATGCTGGTAACTCCCGGCGCCGTCGAGAACATGTGCAGGAAGTTGTCAAATATCTGGGCGAGGAAGCCGCCCGTGGACTCGCTAACCAGCGGGATGCCCCACTTGTCGTGGAACATGTCGGTGGCAAGGGCCGTGAAGGGGAAAATGGCGCTGTAGAAGGTGACGCAGAGCAAAACAACGTACCAGTAGGAGGAGTTGAACTTCCGGATGTCGGAGAACACTATTTTGTCGCCACCCTCCGGCTTCGGAAGCGCGAGCACCTTCTCGCCATGAAGGTCCATGGCGTTGTAGACCACATTGCAGAGCACGGAGAACAGGCAGAAGCCAGCCGCTGCCCAAAGGGCGACTCGGTAGCTTCCGAAATAGCGGGCGATGAGCTCTTCGGTGTTGAAGCTGAAGAGAGTTCCGATCCGGCTGATGGTGAGAGCGATGCCGAAGGCAAGCGCCATCTCACGACCCTTGAACCAGCGGCTGATGATCGCACTTTGCACCACGATCAGCGCTTCCGATCCGCCGCCGAAGATCAACCGGCCCGCGAAGAGCTGCCACCGCGAGTGAGCGAGGGCGACGATGGTGGCGCCCACCAGGACCAGCATGCAGAACAGGAGGCTCGAACGGCGCGGGCCGAGCTTGTCGTAAAGCATGCCCCCGAAGAAAACGATTAGGATGGCGGCCACGGAGTAGGCCGTATAGAGATTGCCGATGGTGCTGCGGCTCAGATGCAGATCCTCAATGAGCGTGGGCGCGAGGGCTCCGATGCTGTCGTAGGCAAAATAGCTTCCCAGCACAATCAGGCTGATGAACGTCAGGATGGTGAAGCGGTAGGGCCGTCGGGATGGATGGAAGAATCCCAGAGAATCCGGAGTTGCCGTTCCAGAAACGGACCGAAGGCGTGAGGGATCGGAGCCAACTGCATCAACCATTCAGAACACATCCTCGGCGCGGTTCCATCTGGAAAATGCGGGCGCCTGTTTCGTATGGGTGGAGAGATTCAACCGAACGAAGATAGCAGATTGGAGACGATCCCGGGCTGAGAATGTGAGATGGAATTTAATTGGGCCAGCGCGCGGGTAGATCACCCGATCGCGCGATGACCCGCTCACCCTATGGCTACATCTTCTCGGTTTTTCCGCGGTACTTTACGGTTCCGTTGTTGTCATTCTGGCGCGTTACGTCGTCGTTCGTATAGGCATGACCAGCTTTGCGCACGCCTTTGCCTGCGCTTGCGGCGACAACGTCGGCGGTGTATTCGGAGCCCGTAAAGTACATCCATCCCTCGTGCCCTTCCTTGCGCGGGCCCCGCTCATGCATGCCGGTCTCTTGCGGCATCGCATGCCGCATGGCATGCATCTCGCGTCCGACGGGTTCGGGCAAAAGATTGACTTCGGGTGTGGTCAACGGCGCGCCGCCCTGATACCACACGGCCGTGGTGTAGTCCGAACTGGTAGACCCTTCAATCTGAGAAAGGGTCGCATTGGTGGCACCGGCCACGAGACCAGTGGTGGCGTTACTCGCGCCTACCGGATTCGGGGACACGGTTTGGAAGGAAATCATTGGGGTCGTGACCAGAGGGGCATAGGGACCGAATCCCCAGTACCCAGGGCCATACGGGCCGGGAAAGGGTTGTTGGCCGAACGCCGCAACTGCAATTACGAGTACCGCACACAGAACCAAATAGGGTCGCATACTGCCTCCACAGGGGAACTGCCTGTATCGATTTAGATGCAGTTTGCGTGCCAGTCCACCGAAGCGCGCTCAGGGCAAATGCTGGGCGATTTCCCGGCGCTCTCGGCTAAAGCGCTGAGTTGCGCAGCGGGCTGGACTCGGGACTGGTGAAAACTACTGCGCACATCCTGCAATAGGCTGACGCGATTCAGGGCTGAGAAGCCACAGGCAGTTGCTGTCACGGACGTGCATTAGTCATCTCGTGCCGATCGCACTAGGGCCCAATATAGCGCGCGTAAAGACTGCGGGCGATCGCGGTATCAGTCGTTCCCTTAATGATGGCCCGCCCATCGGGAAAGAGCGTAATCTCATATGGCTCGCGGAAAAACTTAAGCACAAAGTCGTTGTGCCGGACGCTGCCGAGGGGTTGCAAGCGAGCGCTGATTTCGGCGAAATCAACCGGCCGCTGGCGCTCGTGGATCTGGACGGAATTCCGTCCGCATAGGGTGATGTGGGGCCGGCCTTCGCCCGCCAGGTGAACAAATTCGCGCGCACAGCAGACGCGGCATCCGGCGCGCGGAGAGCCGGCCTGCACCTCCGCCTGCTCGTTCGACCAGACATCCCACGAAAGCAGAGTGCGTCGAAGATTGGACCGGGCGCCAACCAGCAACTTCAGGGCCTCGGTTGCCGCTAGCGATGCCACCAGCCCAACCGCAGAATTCAGGATGCCCGCGGTCTCGCAGGTTTCCTGTGCGCCCCGCGGAGACTCGGGGAAAATGCAGGCAAGGCAGGCAGTTTCGCCGGGCAGGATATTCATGGTCACCCCGTAACTACCGACAGCAGCAGCATAGATCCAGGGCACGGAATTCTTGACCGCGTAGTCGTTGATCAGATAACGCGTCTCGAAATTGTCCGTGCCATCGAGAATCAAATCGGCCGTGCCAAGCAGGGAATCGACATTTTGAGGCGTTAGATCGGCGACCTGGGGGTCAAGCGAGATCCCTGAGTTGAAGCGGACAATCTGCCGCGCCGCCGCAATCGCCTTGGGCATAGACTGACGGGCATCGTCCTCATCGAACAACGACTGCCGCTGCAGGTTGCTCGCTTCAACGTAATCCCGATCGAGAATCCGCAGCGTGCCAATACCCGCGCGCGCCAGCCAAGAAGCCAGAACCGAACCGGTCGCACCGCATCCCACCACGACGACGCGCGTCCGAGCGAGTCTCTGCTGTCCTTCCTCGCCGATCTCCTTAAACAGGACCTGCCGCGAGTAGCGCTCTTCCAGTTCGCGGGCCCTTGTCGCCACGCTAGTCAGTTCCAAGGCGATTACCTTTCTTCAGCTTTCTACCAAGTATTATAGGTTCCGGTTGCAAAACTCTTCCTAGCGAGCAACGTGTGCTTTTGCGCGGTTCATCAAAACAAAAAGGCGTCTCGATCAACGAGCACAATGTAGAAGAGGGAAATTTGCGGCTAAAGCGTGCGGCGCCTTTCATGTGCCTGATGCTCGTTTCGGCCTTGGTGCTCGCCGCCTCAAGCCGGGCCGAGCCCGTGCCGCAATCCGCGCCGCAGTCCGAGCAATCTGCATCGCAGTTCGGAGCGATTGTCCCCTACCTTGGCCTGACCATCGACGCAATAGAGTTTCCCGGCGTTGCACCGGACGAAGCTGCCGCATTGACCGCGCTGACGCCGCTCAAAATCGGACAGACGCTGACCCGCGACGGCCTGCACGATGCGATGAAGGCGTTATTTGCCAGCGGTCGCTTCTCCGACATTCAGGCGGAGGCGGATCGCGCCGAGACTGCCGGCGTGCGCATCCGCTTCCTGACGGCTGCGAATTTTTTCGTGGGCATTGTGACGGCCAATGGCGTCTCCAGCAATCCTTCGCAGAACCAACTCGTGAGTGCCACCCGCCTGCAATTGGGCGAGCTCTACGCGCAAGAGAAAGTTGACCGCGCCCTGGCAGGCATTCAGCGCGTGCTCGAAGAGAATGGCTTCCACCGGGCAAAAATAAAGATCTCAGAAACGCGCGACGAGCGGGAGCACCAGATCGACATCACGTTTCACGTGACGCCTGGGCCGCGTGCGGTCGTGGGAGAAGTCATCGTAGATGGTGACTCCAGCTATTCCATCGAGGAGATTACGGATATTGCGAAGCTGCACTCGGCTGACCCAGTCATTTCAAGCCGCGTTACGCGCGCGCTGCAGAGGATCCGGTCGCGCTATCAGAAGCAGGATCGTCTTCTAGCGCAAGTTTCGCTGAAGGACCGCACCTACCATCCTGCCCGCAACACCGTAGATTACACCTTCCAGATCGACCGAGGGCCGGTCGTGGAAGTAACAACCGGGGGCTTCAAACTGAGCCGGGCCACACTCCGGAGGCTGGTGCCGATTTATGAGGAGGGTGCGGTTGACGACGATCTGCTGAACGAAGGTCGCCGCAACATCGAGAATCACATGCAGGCTCTGGGCTACTTCGAGGCCAAAGCCGCGGCAAGCGAACACAGCGTGCAGGGGGGCAAAACCCTGCAAGTTCTTTACGCCATCGATCCCGGAGACCGCCACAAACTCGCCGCGATTCGAATCTCGGGAAATGTGTATTTTCCCGAGGAACTGATTCGACGCCGCATGGTGGAAGAGACCGCCGGCAAGATTTTGAGTCACGGTCGCTACAGTGATGCCCTGCTCGATGAAGACGTGCGCAATATCAAAGGTATGTACCAAGCCAGCGGCTTTCGGCAAGCAGAAGTGACTGGCAAGTTGCTACCAAAATATCATGGCGATCCTTCGCTGCTGGCGATTCAAATCGAGATCAAGGAGGGTCCACAGACTCGCGTGGCATGGGTACGGGTGGAAGGCAGTTACACGCTTCCGCAGGAGCAACTTCCCGAAATCTCCACGGCAGAAGGACAGGGTTTTGACGAGCCGAGCCTCGCGGACGATCGCGACGCAATTCTCGGAAAGTATTTCGACAACGGCTTCCCGAATGCCGCGGTGGACGTTTCCTACGTCACAGTTCCACCCGGCCCGGATGGGTTGCCGCGAGTCGGCGTGACATTCACCATACGTGAAGGTGAGCAGTTCTTCGTGAACGAGGTTTATATGAATGGACTGCATTACACACGAGCGGGCGTCGCCCGACGCGCGCTACGGGTGCACTCCGGAGAGCCTCTGAGCCAACAGAATATGCTCGAGAGTCAGCGCCGTTTGTACGACCTCGGGCTCTTTAGCGAAGTGGACACGGCCATCCAGAATCCCGAAGGCACCGAGTCGCGGAAGAACGTGCTCATCACCGCGCGCGAGGCCAAGCGCTACACCTTCGATTATGGCGGCGGGATTGAGTTCCAGACGGGACAGCCGGCCGTGGGCACAAACCAGCCGTTGGGACAGACGGGCGTGAGTCCACGGGTATTGTTGGGCGTGAACCGCATCAATTTCGGTGGCCGCGACCAGACGCTTACACTCAAGGGCAATTACGGCCGCCTGCAAAAAAGAGCGCTCGCCAGCTTCGATGTTCCAAAACTGTTGAACCGCGACAACTTGCACTTCACGGCCAGTGTGTTTTACGACAACACGATCGACGTCTCGACTTTCACTTCTCAGCGTCTGGAGGGTACGTTGCGGAACCTGTCAGTGCTCTACCGCCAGGGAGATCGCGACCTCACCACATTCTCCTACGGATTCAGCTACCGCCGCGTCAAAGCTTCGAACATTGAGGTATCCGCCAACCTCATCCCATTGCTCTCGACTCCAACCCGCGTCGGTTCTCCGAACTTTACTTATATCCGCAATCGTCGCGATAACGACCTCGAGACCTCCCGGGGAAGCTATACCAGCGTCGAAGGAGGTGTCGCGGCCAGCTATTTCGGATCGGAAGCAAATTTCAGCAGGGTTCTCGCGAAGAACTCGACCTATTATTCGTTTGGACTGGACCCCACCACGGGACGAAAATTCGTCTTGGCGCGATCCACAACGGTTGGGGTAGAAAATCCGTTTGGCAGTACGGTGCTTCTCGATCCGACGCAGAGCCTAACGCAAGGCCACGAACTGATCCCTTTGCCCGAACGTTTTTTCAGCGGGGGCGGCAACTCCCATCGCGGCTTCGGGTTAAATCAGGCAGGCCCGCGCGATCCTTTTACCGGATTTCCGGTCGGAGGCAGCGCGGTGTTCCTTAACAATCTGGAGCTCCGGTTTCCCAATCTCACCGTGCCCTATCTGCAGGAAAAGATCGGTTTTTCCGTCTTTCACGATATGGGCAACGTCTTTGCCCGGCCGCAAGAGATGCTTCCCAGCATAGGCCGTTGGCATCAGACTGATCGCCAAGCCTGCCTTCAGCCGCCGACACAAGCCCAGCCGCCGACGCAAGTTTCGCAGTGCAACTACAACTACATTTCGCACGCCATCGGGTTAGGTGTGCGCTACCAAACGCCGATCGGCCCACTAACATTTGACTTCGGATACAATCTGAATCCACCGGCCTTTCCCAGCTATACCAACATAACGATCAACACGGTGAACGGGGCTGAGACCGGCCAATTCGGCGCCCAGCGCGCCGGTCACTTTAACTTTTCATTTAGTGTTGGGCAGTCCTTCTGACGGAATTTCGCATGAAACGTTGGCAACATTGCGCTCTAGCCGTTGTGTTGAGTATGGCGCTCGCGGGCATGTCGCAAGCCGGATCCATTGTGGATCGTGTCGTCCGCAGCGTGAATGGTCACGTGGTCTTGCAAAGCGATTGGGAACAGGAAATCGCTTTCGAGGCGCTCCTTAACGGGCGGCAGCCGGATTCATTCACAACCGCCGAGCGCAATGCCGCGCTCGACCGCCTGATTGATCAAGAGTTGCTCCGCGAGCAGGTGCGTCCGGGCCAGTCGGCTCCCTCTTCGGCGGTTGCCGCTCGCATGGCGGAAGTCCGCAAACTTCTGCCTGATTGCTCCACCGAGGGAGGTTGGCACGCGACTTTACAACGTTACGGCCTTACGCAAAGTGCGCTGGAGCAGCGGCTGAGCGATGAGACTCAACTCATGAAGCTAGTCGAAGATCGCCTGCGCCCCTCCGTTCAAATCGATCAGCATGCCGTCGAAAGCTACTACCACGATCAACTCCTGCCGCAACTTCAGAAAGCAGGGGAGAACGCTAAGCCGCTGACTGAGATGTATAGCCGTATCAAGGCCTTGCTTGCGGAGAAGAAAATGAACGAACTGCTCTCCGGATGGCTTGCCAGTCTGCGCTCAGGCAGCAATATACGTAATCCTGAGCCCGGCCCGGAAGAAGGGAACCGTTGAACGAGCCGCCTCCGCCTCCGGCGCGCCGCCGCATTCTGCGAAAACTGCTCCTGGCTTTTTGTTTGTTCAGCATGCTGGGGTTCGGGCTGCTCGGCTGGTACGTCACTACCGATTCGTTTCAGCAGCGGATGCGGAACCGGGTAGTCGCGGAACTGGAATCGGCTACTGGTGGCCGGGTCGAACTCGGCGAACTGCATACCATCCCGTTCCGCTTGCGCGTGGATGCTCGCAACCTCACGATTCATGGCCGCGAAGCTCCCCGTCAGCAGCCCTTTCTTCAAGTGGAACGCCTCCAAGCCGAGATGAAAATCATCTCGCTGCTCAGCACAACCATTGGCTTGCATTCGCTGGTGCTCGAGCATCCGGTTGTTCACGTGATCGACTATCCGGATGGCACGACGAATCTCCCAGTGCCAGCCGCAAGGTATTCCTCCGACCAGGGGCCGGTCGAGCAACTGATCTCGCTTTCTGTCTCTCGCATTGAGGTTCAAAAGGGTGAGTTGTCGTGGCAGGACCAGAAAGTCCCATTCAACTTTACCGCGCAAGATCTGGCGCTTCTGCTGAATTATTCGCTGCTCCGTCAGCGCTACGAAGCGCGAGTGACAGCCGGCAACATTGACACGCACTGGCAGCAATACCCCGTGTTCGTCTGGAGTGGAGATGCCTCGCTCGTGTTGGCCCGCGGCCGCGCCGATATCAGCAACTTAACCGTGAAGTCAGGAAAGACCGAGTTGCACTTCGCCGGACAATTGTTGGATTTTCACGACCCGAAGATTACCGGCGAATATCACGGCACTGCCGATCTCGCAGAACTCGCAGCAATCTTGCGACAGCCCCAGGTTCGCAAAGGAACCGCGCAGTTCTCCGCCAAGGGCACCTGGAGCATCCGGGATTTCTCAACCGAGGGAATGTTGCAGGCAAAGGACGTCGATTGCTCCACAAGGAAGCTGCTGATGCACAATGGCCGGGCGGAAGCCGCATTCTCCATTACCCCGGCTCGCGTGCGATTTTCCTCCATTAAAGCAAGCCTGATGGGCGGCGATCTGCTCGGCGACGTGGACGTAACGAACTGGCAGAGTTCGCTGGAAGCATCACCCGAGCCAACCAGGCGTCACCTCATCGGCCGCATTGCGCCAGGAAGTCTGCAACGTGGTTCGGTTCACCTCCAAGTTGCAGGATTCCCGTTGACCCCTGCCTTGGGCGTCCTAAGTTCCAAAACTCTTCCGCTGGACAGCCTGAATTTTGTTGCCAATGCCAGTGGAACCGTCGACATGCTTTGGGTCGGTTCCATCCGCGATGCGGAAACGCGCCTGAACCTCGCTTTGTCTCCGCCACAACATCAGGAGCCTAACGAGATTCCTTTGCTCGGCCCAGTCGAAGGTCTGTATCGCGGATCGCGCGATGAACTCGAGGTCAACACCCTCCATCTCGCCACTAACGCGTCGGAAATAACGGCGTCCGGGACCCTGTCTGCGACCTCTTCCGTGCGCTTCACACTGACTTCGCACAACGTCAAGGAGTGGACGCCTCTCATTGAAGCTGCGTACGGATCCTCCCGCTTGCCCTTCGTCGTTCATGGCTGGGTGAGCCTGACCGGAAATGCTACGGGCCGCGTCTCCGCACTCACCTGCAATGGAAATCTGGAAGCCTACGACTTCGAGACGACTATCCCAGCGACCGAAACGACGGTGCCGCACACGATTCACTGGGACGCGCTTTCCACGACCGTGCAGTACTCGCGCAACAGCTTTGCAGCTCGCAACGGATCGCTCATTCACGGCCACACGGTCGCACATTTCGACACGAGTGGCGGGCTCGCTGGCGGCACGCTCGCCGAGAATGCTCCTGTTACTTTGCACTTGGACGTTCTCGACGCCGACGTAGCCGAAGTCGCGCAACTGACCGGAATCAATCGGCCGTTGACCGGTACGCTCGGCTTCTCCATGAATTTATCGGGCACACGCCGCAGTCCGCATGGCGAAGGCCATTTCGAGATCCGCGAAGGATCTGCCTATGGGGTGAGTATTCCGTCGTTCAAAGGTGACCTTCAACTGGCCAACAATGAGTTCGAACTCAGCCATCTCGAGGCGAGAGCTTACAACGCAACACTCTCCGGCCGCGCCACACTGAACACAACGACCCGCGACGTTCAGCTAAGCCTGGACGGACGAAACATTGAATTGGCTCGTTTCCCGCGGCTGCAGTCGAGCCGCTTTGCCTTGGACGGCACTGCCGATTTCACGGCGCAGCTCACCGGCACTCCTAAGGAACCCACCGTAGACATGCACGTCCGCGTGAAAGGTCTCGCTCTGGACAAAGAGCGCGCCGGCGATTTCTATCTCGATGCCGTGACGCATGGCCGCTCGCTTGACCTGAAAGGCCATTCCGATTTCGATCAGGCCAGTTTGAATATCCAGGGAACTGTCGACTTACAGAAAGATTTTCCCGCCGACCTGAATTTCGATTTTCAGCACCTGAACGTAGTTTCCCTGTTGAGCATTTACTTACCGGGTAAAATCACCGGCCACACTCCGGTCGGCGGAACGATCCACGTTCGCGGCTCTCTGCGCACCCCGCGCGATCTCGTGGCTGCCGCTGAGATACAGTCTTTCAGCGCACAAGTCGAGCATGTGCAAGTCGAAGCCGTTGATCCAATCCGCTTCGAAGTCGCCAATCAAACTGCGCTCATCGAGAGCTTCCATCTGGCCGGCAGCGGAACCGATTTCACCGCCCACGGCCGCGCCCATTTGACCGGCGCGCAGGAGATCGACCTGCAACTCAGCGGATCCGTCAATATGACCCTGCTGCAGTCGCTGAATCCGAAGGTTCTGGCGCGCGGTTCGCTGGATGTGAATGTCAGCGCAACCGGCAGTCTCGCGCAGCCCGCGCTGCAAGGTCGGCTTGACGTGAAGAATACCTTCATCAGTCACAACGATTTTCCCAGCGGATTGAGCGATCTAAACGGAGTTCTGCTCTTCGACCGCAACCGCATTCAGGTCGAAAAGCTGAGCGGTACGACCGGCGGCGGCACAATTGTGCTGACGGGTTCGGCGAGTTACGCGAGCGGCACCTTGCAACTCGATCTCGGCGCGACCGCCCAAGGAGTACGCCTCCGCTATCCCCCAGGCGTCAGTTCCACCGCCAATGCCGACCTCCGGCTGACGGGCACAACGTCCTCCGCACTGCTCACCGGCGATGTGACCATCACCAAACTCGCCGTAACCCCGGGATTTGATTTTGGCGCGTACCTCGAAAAGAGCAAGCAAGGCGTCGTGTTCACGCAGAACGACAGTCTGGAAAGCCGCTTGCGGCTGGATTTGCACGTCGTAACCACGCCTGAGTTGCAGATGCAGACCGCCATTGCCAGACTCTCCGGTGACGCCGACTTAAGAGTTCGGGGCACCGCCGACCGGCCAGCAATCTTGGGGCGCGCGGAAGTTCTGGAAGGAGACATCTCGTTCAACGGAACCAAGTATCGCCTCGAGCGCGGGGATGTGACATTTGCAAACCCCGCCAAAACCCAGCCGATTCTCGACCTGCAAGCCGCGGCGCGCGTGCGCGACTATGACATCACGGTTCGCATCCGTGGCGACGCCAGCGTCCCCAATGGTCTTAAAGTAACGTGGCAGTCCGAGCCAAGCCTGCCCGAGGGCGATGTGATTGCCCTGCTCGCCCTCGGCCGCACGCAGGAGGAATCCGCTGCCGCGTCGCAATCTGGCGGAACATTTGGTTTTGGCGGCGAGGCGTCCAACCTGCTGATTAACGAGGCTCTCAACAGCACCGTCAACAGCCGCCTGCAACGCCTCTTTGGCGCCAGCCGCATCAAGATTGATCCGCAGGGGCTGGCCACCGAAACGAGCCTCGTGCGAGGACCGCAGTTGACCGTCGAGCAGCAAGTGGCCAGCAATATCACCGTCACCTACAGCACCAATGTCTCCGTATCGTCGCAACAGATTATTCAAGCGGAGTACAACATCACCCGCAACATCTCGATCGTGGCCCTGCGCGACCAGAACGGCGTGGTAAGTTTCGATTTGCGGATCCGAACCCACAGAAAATAACCACGTAACTTTCCCAAGGTCACGGCCCCGCCAAAACATCCTGCTTGACATAAGTCTCCAAACCAGCAACTCTATTTGTTTTTCACTTCAGCCCTCTGGAAAGGGTTCTAAGGAACTATTTTGCGAGTCCGGGTCTTCTATCACGACAAATGCTTTGACGGGGCTTCCTCCGCAGCCTTGTTCTCGCGCTTCTATCGCGAGCGCATCCGGAGCGACGTCGAGTTCGTTTACTCCGGACTGCTGCATCGCGCCGGCGCGCTTTTTGACGAGAACCAGTTTGACGGCGACGAAAACGCGATTGTCGATTTCAAGTATTCCAGCTCACCCAAAATTACCTGGTGGTTCGATCATCACGAGAGCGCCTTTTTGTCTCCCGCCGATGCGGCTCATTTCGAGCAGGATGAAAGCAACCGGAAGTTCTACGATCCCGCATTCAAATCCTGCACCAGCTTTGTTGCCATGGTGGCCGAGCAGCGCTTCGGTTTCGATCCACGCCCGGTCGCCGAGCTCGTGCACTGGACCGACATCGTGGATGGCGCCATGTACGAGGACGCAAAGTCCGCCGTAGAAATGAAGGCTCCGGCTATGAAGCTGACCATGGCCATCGAAGCCTCCAGCGACCGCAATTTCGTCAAGACCCTCATCCCCCTGCTCGCCTACCATCCGCTGGCTGAAATCCTGCACGAGCCTTTCGTCGCTTCAGTGCTCCCCCCGCTCCTCGATCGCCACCAGCAGTCAATTGAAATCCTGCGCCAGCGGAGCGAAGAGAAAGACGGCACCATTTTCTTCGATATCACCGATCTCGACATGGAGGGCTACAACAAGTTTGTTCCCTATTACCTGCACCCCGATTCCGTCTACAGCGTAGGATTAAGCAAGAGTTCGTTCCGCGTGAAAGTATCGGTCGGATCAAACCCCTGGGCGAAGCGCGAACCATCCGTGAATCTTGCGAAAGTCTGCGAACGGTATGGAGGCGGTGGTCATGCGCGCGTAGGCGCGATTTCATTCGATGTCACTCAGAATGCCGCGGCGCGCAAAGCCGCGGAGGAGATTGTCGAGGAGTTGCGCGCCAGCGTTCGCGACTAAATCCGGCAACCGTAACTAGCCAAAGTCTCCATGCACCCAGTCGTTCACGATTCCGAGCACATCAAGGGCGTGCGCACCGTCGCCACCGTTGAGTTGGCAAAAGGGCTGATCGTGGTTGCGGCGGGGCTTGGCTTTTTCTCGTTCCGCCACCACAAAGACATCTGGGGCGTAGCTGAAAGTTTTCTGGAATTTTTCCACGTCAACCCTTACCACCATTATGTGGGCGTCTTCATTAATCTGGTTTCAAGATTCAGCGACGTTCGGCTCTGGAAGATTGCCGTGGTGGCCGGCGTCTATGCGCTTCTGCGCTTCGTGGAAGCCTACGGGCTCTGGTACGCGTTGCCGTGGGCGGAATGGATGGCATTCATTTCGGGCGCAATCTATATCCCGTTCGAGGTGGTGGATCTGATTCGAAAGGCCACCGTATTTCGAGCGGGGATTCTGGTTGTCAATGCCTTGGTGGTTCTGTACATGCTGCACCTCAGAGTCCAGGCAATCGAAAAGCGTCGCGCCGCGCACAAGCACGGGGAGCCGTCCTAGCAGATGTGGTCTAAGAGTCCAGCCTAGAAGACCAGCCATCCCGTCTCGCTCCGGAACGGGAAGTTCCAAGTTCTCAAGAACGCCCCCACCCCTATGCCACGGTCTATTGGAATCATGGTTTTAGCGGAAAATTCTCGGCAAAGTCCTGAGCGGAAACTAGTTGTAAGCAAAGTATTGAGCGAGTATGAGTTAAGGGCGGAAAATCGGTCGGATTACCCGGTCTTGCTGGCAAAGTATTGATTCTACAAACGAATAATTGCAAAGTATTCCGATGAAAGGAGTTATAAGCGTACATAGGTTCTCAGCTTCGCGTTCGTGCGCCCCAACTGACCGACGAACGACTCGTGAAAATGTCAAAGATCGTTTTCCAGCTACGGCCTCCTCGGAGGCCTTTCGCACAGGCTTGGGTAGTGCTCCAAGCTTGATGCGATGCTTCTATTTTACCGCGAGGTGTCAAGCGTTCTTTACTTCTTCCTTGTTACTCCCGTACCCGAAATTGGAACTTCCAGCGGCGGGCCTAGAGCGCTGCTTGGGATGTTCAATGTGGCCGTGGACAAACCTAGCTGGTGGGGCCTGAATACTACCTGGATCGCGCACGTCTGTCCTGCTCTTAGATTTGCCGGCTGTTTGCAGTATCGTTGAATCGTGAACGCGTCCAAATCCCCGCTGACGGGCGTGAGAGTGACCGTGCCGATCGTGACCTTCGAAGGTCCAAGGTTCTTGACGACTACCACCTTCGGGAAGCTCCCAGTGGGAACGATGTTGGGGAAAATAAGGCTTGCGGGGGAAGCAGTCAACTGCGAGGAAGGGGTGTTCCAGACGTACGCCGCCCCTTGAGAGCTGTTCCCATTGACAGCGTGGCTAGGCGCCCCCATCAGCACGGTGGTCCCATCGCTTGACAGCGCGACGGAATTGGCGAAATAGTCGTTGGCCGCTCCATCCGACGCGATCAGCCCCTGCTGCAGGGTCCAGGTTCCACCGGAGAGCGTGAACGCATAGGCCGTCCCTTGATCGTCCACCCCATTGATGGTAGCGAGGGGCGCCCCCACCAGCGCGACCGTGCCAGCGCTGGACAGAGCCACGGAGTTGCCGAAACCCTGGTTGGCCCCGCCCGACTCCGTTAGTTCCTGCTGTTGGGTCCAGTTGCCGTCGGAGAGCGTGAACACATACGCCGTTCCTTGATAGCTGTTTCCATTGACGGTGGAAAGCGGCGCCCCCACCAGCGCGGTGGTGCCAGCGTTTGTGAGTGCCACGGAAGATCCGAATATGTCATCGGCTGCCCCATCCAGCGCCGTCAGTTCCTGCTGTTGGGTCCAGCTGCTCCCGGAGAGCGCGAACACATAGGCCGCTCCCTGGTAGCTATTCCCGTTGACATCATGGTAAGGCGCTCCCACCAGCGCTGTTGCGTTGCCTCCCAGCGCCACGGAACCGCCAAAAAAATCACCGGTCGCTATATCCAGAGCGGTCAGTTCCGGCTGCTGGGTCCAGTTTCCGCTTGAGAGCGTGAATACATACGCCGCCCCTTGGTTGTTGTGCGCGGGCTCACCGACCAGCGCCGTGGTTCCATCGTTCGACAGCGCCACGGAAGAGCCGAAGGAGTCACCGTCCGCTCCATCCGACGCGGTCAGTTCTTGCTGCGTCCAGTTTCCGCTCGAAAATGTGAATACATACGCTGCCCCTTGATTGTTGCCATTAACCGTATGCCCAAGCGCCCCGATCAACGCCGTGGTCCCATCGCTCGACAGCGCCACGGAAGAGCCGAAATAGTCGCCGAATGCCCCATCTAATGCCGTCAGGTCCGGCTGCTGCGTCCAGCTTCCGACCGAGAACGTGAAGGCGTACACCGCGCCCTGATTGCTGTTCCCGTTGACAGTATGGTAGGGCGCTCCGACTAGAGCCGTGTTTCCATCGCCCGAGATCGCCACGGAATAGCCAAATTGGTCATCAGTCGCCCCGTCCAACGCGCTCAGCTCGGCCTGTTGCACAAGCGGATCCAGCACCAGCGGATAATGCGCCCCGGCGTCGTCCACTTGCAGCAGCAACTCATGGCCTCGCAGTGCGAACTGTCCACGCAACTTACGTCCCGTGGCGTCGTAGGCCATGAGGCTGGCGACGCGCAAAACAGCCTTTCCATCGCTCTGCTTCAGGGTAAGGGTTGAGCAGTCCGAGTCCAATGCGGCGGTCAAGTTTCCCGAAAGCGCCAGAGCAACGGTCAGCGGCCGTCCGTTGGCCTTTCCTGGCGGTTTCGCCACTGCGAATCCTTGCTCCAGTCCCAAAGGCCCGTTGATGTACCACTCCGTCAGCGCGCCGCGCGAGTATTCCACGCGATTCTTGCTGGCTCGCGGAGCCGCCTGTCTGGCACCGATAAGTGCGTTCCCGTAACCATAACCGCGCAACGCGAGTCCCCAACGCGCCGCGTTGCTGCGGATCTCGACTCCTTGACTAGTGAAGTTTGCGGCCAGATCGTGCTGGGGATTTTCTCCATGGAAGCTGCCAGCGGCAGCATGCAGCCAGTAGCGGGAATCGCCCTTTCCGAGCGCCGCAGACACGGAACCTTGCGCCGCCGCGGGAAGGCTGGACAAACCGCGTTGGGCTGCGCCGCGATCGAATTGTACCTTCGCCTTCGGCGAATTCAGGTGGCCGGCCGCGGCTGCCTGGGCGCCAGCGAGAGCAGCATTCTGAGCACGGCCCACCACCGGCGTGCCCAGCAGCAGTAGGACGAACACTCCCGCGGCCATGGAGCGCGGCCGCGGCGCGGGTCTTTTCGAAGCAGTGGTCGAGGCAGTGGGAGTGGAGGACAAGTCGGCGAAAGAAGCAAGGGCCAGAAGGCGTGCGGACGGAGTGGTCATGGTTAAATTCTCCTTGAACGTTTTCCTGAACGGCGAACGCTTTACTGGACGGCGGGGAGTTAGGGACGGAATTTCCTTTTTGACCCCAAACAAAATGGCGCGCATTATCCCACGACATCTCCCTGTCCGTCAATGTGAACAACTTTTCACCCGGATCGCCCTTTTCGGTACGAAACCCCGAACCAGCACTTCCGAAATTGCGCCATTTGCGGTCACCTTTGCCACACCTCCCCCATACTCCAACGCTGTTAAGAGAGGATGATTGCTGCAAAATCCCCATTGCACTCATTAAACCGAGGTGTAAGCGCTATGCCTGATTTGTATCAACAACGGTGACTTTCGAATTGCCATGATCCGGGCGCGCCCGTTGCCTTGGCCCGTTGGGTAGTGTGCAATCTTGACCAGACACACATCTGAGAACCGTCTAGAGTTGCTGTAGACACAAAGACCCACCGCGCCGTTCTTCCGCCAACCTTGAGCCCTTGCGATTGAAAGAGAGGCGCTGGCTCGACCGCAGACGCTTACAAAAGGAAAAGTCGATGCGCGGCTCATTTCTCTCATTCTCGTACCCGTCTTCGATTATGTTGGTCGGATTGCTGGTTCTTTCCACACGTTTCTTGTGGGCGCAGAGAACGTTGCCTCTGGAGAATATCCCGATCCAAGTTCTTGAAACCCCCGCTCCATTTGCGAGAGTTTCAGAAGTCCAAACACCCCTGCATCTCACCTACAGAAGATTGCCCCTGACCTTCGAACGAAATCAGGGTCAGACCGACTCGCGGATGAAATTCTTCCCTCATTATCCAGGCTACTATCGTCCGCCTATCACTACCAATGCCGCACTGTACCCAGCCACAAGAACGGCCGAATCCTGGCGCAAATTGTGGGGCAAAGAGAATTACCTTATTGTCCGCGCTCCGAGCAGGTGGCGGACGTTTGCTCTCGCCTACGGCAAGATACCTCGTGAGACGACCTGTTGCTTCGGGGACCTGGAGCACTACGGACACCGCATCCCATGGGCTGGCTCCACCATCCTACGAGTCCTTCAACAGGCTAAGGCTCACCCGCATGTCACACGTGTACTCACGGTACTCGAGCCCCAATTCTGAGTTGTTCGCTTGTCGGTTGGCGTAAAACGATTTCACTCATTGCTCCGGTCGGCCAGTTTTCTTGGAAGTCGCGGTCGCTTATTCGTTCAACGTGCACCCGCAATCGGCGGGCGGAACGTGGGCCTTGAGAAAGTCCGCCACGCGCTTGTAGGCATCGATCTGATTTTCTACACGCGCAAAGCCGTGCCCTTCATTGCCGTAAACTTTGTATTCCACCACCCCGCCGCGCTTCTTGATTGCATCCACCACCTGCTGCGCTTCGGTTTTGGGACAGCGAGGATCGTTGCCTCCGGCCAGCAAATAGAGCGGAGCTTTGATCTGGTCTACAAAATTAATCGGAGAGCGATCTTCGTAAAGCGATTTGTTCTTCACCGGATCGCCCATGGTTGCCAGATCGGACTGCTGCAAAACCGGATCTTCATTCTGAATCTCAGTGAACCAGTTCACGAACGGAACAATCGGGACTCCGGCCGCCCACATGTCGGGAGCTTTGGTAACGCCCATCATGGTCAGGTAGCCGCCATAGCTGCCGCCCATCAGGATGACCTTCTTAGGATCGACGTAGCCGGTTTGCTTGATCCAGTCGGCAGCCGCCAGCACATCCTGAAGGTCGCCGCCGCCCATGTCGAACAGATTCGCCTGCTGAAATTCCTTGCCGTAGCCAGTCGACCCGCGGTAATTGGGCGCGATCACCACGTAGCCTTGATTCGCCACATACTGCACAAAGCGGTTAAACGTGTTCATCGTCTGGGCTGTCGGGCCGCCATGCACGAAGACTATGGCCGGGTGTTCGCCATTCCGCGGCAGATTGTAGGGCACATAAACAAACGCCGAGATCGTCCACTTACCATCCTTGCTGGGGTAGTGAACGAGGTGAGGCTCGACCATGTCCTCGGCCCGCAGGCCGCCCACCAGCGAGTGCGTAAGTTGTTGCGACTTGCCGTCGGCCAGAGCGTAGACCCACAAATCACCAGGTGCGGTCGGCCCCGTGTGCGAATAGAGCATTCGAGAGCCGTCGCGCGCGAAAGGCGCACCGTTGCCTGAAGGCCGGTTCAAGCCCTTGGGCAATGGCAACACTTGAGATTTGGCCGAACCAATGTCGTAGCGATAGACATCGACGTTGCCATCAACGTTTGCGGAATAGATCAGCGACTTACCATCGGGCGTGAAGCTTGAGCCCGAAACTTCCCATTTCTCCTCGGTGATCCACTGGATCTTCTTGGTCGCGATCTCGAGCAGGCCGGCATTCTCGTATCCGTTGCTGGCGTTCGACCTGATCAGAAGATGCTTGCCATCTGGCGAAACGTCGTCGGCTTGATAAATCTCTTCGCCCTTGTGCGGAGTCAGCAGCGTGCTGGTTCCGGCGGCAAGGTCAGCCACGAATATGTTTGAGTCCGTGCCCTTGGCCTGCGACTGCGAATGGAAAATGAAGTTGCCATCCTTCGACCAGAATGGGTCGGAGTTGAAAAGGTCTCTGGCGGTTGCCGACGTGATGTGTTTCACCTCGCGCAATACGACGTCATAAACATCAATCTCGAACACGGACGAGGTCTTCGGCTTGACCGTGTACGCAAGATAGCGACCGTCCGGCGACCATACAGGATCTTCTTCGGCGATCTCGCGCGTGTTTGTAATATTGACGACCTGTCCGGTCTTGGGCGAGACGAGGAAAATATCCCACTGTTCGTCGCCATCGTAATCTGAGGCATAAGCAATCCATTTTCCGTCGGGCGACCATGTCGGACTTGTCTGCCGCTGATCGCTGATGGTGAGTTGGTTCGGCCATCCTCCGTCGGAAGGCACGAGCCAGAGGTTATTGCGGCCGCTCAAGTTGGAAATGAACGCGACGGTCTTGCCATCGGGAGACCATGTAGCTCCGCCAATCTGGCGAGTCATGTAAAGCTTTTCAATTGTGAGACTCTTTTCCACCCGGGCATCGGGCTTGGACGTGATCTGCTTGGGATCGGTAACGGCGTCGGGAGCGGGCAAACTCGCCGCGTGGGCAAGAGCTGTCATTAAGCCAACCATAACAAGAGAGAAAACAGTGCGCATTCTCGGTCCTCGGTGAAAGTCTAACAAACGGGTTGTCACAGGCTGACGTCCAGCAGCATGTTCACTCGACCGTGACCGAGAAATCGCGCCCTTCCCAGCGGCTGCTATTTCTCCAGTAGAACGTGAAGACGATTTGTCGACCAACGACCAGTTTTTCGGTTGGCAGATCGAAATGTTCCAGATTCCACCCGCTGTCTGCGGTGTAATTATCTAGACTGGTCTGCCAATTGTCGAAGCTCCAATGTACCAGCGCTGGTTCCATGGCCAGGATCCGGAGCTTCTTCCCGCAGGGCATTGTGCGCGGTTTGTTATTGAAGCGCCAGTTGAAGTATTCCGCTGACGTATTTCGCACCAAATAGCGTTCTACTGTTTGCGGCGGCTGATCGAATATCTTTCCGTCGACCAGCGACCGCCGCAGCTTGATGTATTCCGAGTGCGCCCAAACCAGCGGACAGGCAGACCCTGAACCCTTTCCCGCAAACAGCTCCCGATCGGGAATGTCCTTGTCATCCCAGACTTGCTCGGGAATAAGCCGGGTCGCTCCGGTCGAGTTTTCCATCACACTGAGCAGCGCCTCGGCAGAATCAGCACGTCCAGCAGCCAACTCGTAATGCGCGCGCTCCCCAGCCAGCAGCGGCCAAGGACGGCCAAGGCCACCGCCATCAAAAGGAGACCCATCTTCGTGTTCGCCATAGCCATCGCCGTTGTAGCGATACCAGGCAGGTCCTGATGGCAGCTTTGTGCGCAGCAGCGCATCGACAACCTTTATGGTGTTGAGCATTCGCGGGTCGTCCGGACTTCGCAAACCAAATCGCACCAGCGCGAGCGCGTCCGGACTGACGATCTCGACCGCAGCCATATCGGAATGCATGGCGCGGTTTTTGATCGGGACGAATCCCTGCAAGGGCGAAGCAGCGCCGTCTGCGCTGGGAGGCGGAGTAATGCGGACGTAATAGCCTTCCACGCCGACTTGCCGGGCAAGATCAGTGTCAACCGCGTACGTTCGCCGCTCCAGGTTAAAGTTCCACGTGTCCGCCATGGCGCGTAGAAATTCGGCGGCCTGAGACTGGCCCAGTTCCTGCGCCAGATCGGCAGCAATCAGCAGGGCAGAGATTTCAGCCGCCATGGTGAACGGCGAATAGCCGCCGTCTTCTTCCCAGCGGTCCTGCTGTGTGACCGGCCCATTAGCAGCAATAAAAGATGCCGCTTTGCGGACCATTGGCCACCAGCGTTGAGGATCGCCGAAGCATCGAGGAGCTTCGCGGCGCATCAGGTCGACGAGCAGGATCGGGAACGCAGTTTCATCCATCTGCAGGCCATTCCAGTAGGGACGCCCGTCGAGCCACATATTCTGCGCCCAGTGGCCATCGGCTTCCTGCGTGGCTTCGAGATAGTGCAGAACGCGCAAGGCATCTTCGTGCGCGCCCGCAGCGAGCAATCCGCCAGCATTCTCGACCAGATCGCGCGGCCAGATCAGGTGGTAGCCTCCAAGATCCTCATCGCCCTTGTTGAATCCCCATGGGATCGAAAGGCTGGCAATAATTCCGCCCAGGAAGTCCTTGGATTCATGCGAACGCAAAACTGCAGTACTCGCTCGATAGAGATCTTTCTCCCGCGGCTGCGCGTCCAGCTTCTTGAGACCCTTCTGCCAGTGCCTCCAGTGAAAAACGTAGTCTTCGCGGGTTTTCTCATAGGAAGTGAGCAGGGAAGAGATCACTTGTTGGCCAGCCTCGGCCCAGATTCCTCCGAAGCCCAGCGCCAGCAGAAATTCGCCGTTGCAGGCGGCAAGGTCAATCTCTGCCGTAAGCGCAATGTTGCCGTTCTCTGCCCGGTCATATTCCCGCGTCATCTGGAAGTGTTCCGAAAGATCCTGCCAGCTGTCGGATGTGCCCACGAATCCGACCGACCGCTTGAGCCAGGGCGCCGACGAACCTAAGGCGAGCGCGCAAGCCTCGCGTTGAGCAAAGAGCATCGGCGTTCCCTTGTAGTCGTCGACCCAACCTGTGTTACCGTATCCAAAATTGGCAAGGTGGGGAGCGAGCAGCGCAAACAGGCGGTAATCGCTCAAGGATCCCTGGAGCGGGACAAAACGAACTTTTTGTAACACAACGTTGCGCCACGGATCGGTTAAGACTTCTTTTTCGATCCGGTAGCGGCCGCTGTGGCAGGCGTTGGCCAATTGATAGGCCGGAACTCCCGGTTCGGTGGGCACGTTTTGGAAGGTGCAATTACGCTTTTCTTCCGAGAAGAATGCGCGGCCATCGGTGACGATCAATCCGAAGTCGCGGGTGCATGCCTGATCGACGCGGGGAAAATAAATTTCGTTGAGAATTCCGTGACTAAGGGTGAACCAAACCCGGCTATGCGCGTTGAGGGCGGTGCCTATACCCGTCTTGGCGCTCGAAGTCCAGCGCGGTGGGATTCCGGGGCAACCCGGAGCGTAACGAATTTTATCGCTCACCATTTTGCCTCACCGCCGCTAAGCAGTTTGCCAGAAGACGGGGATTCGTGCTCGCCACCTCAAAGGGGTGCAGCGCATCTAACCGGCAATATGTTCATGAGATGTCTGCGAACGGTTTTTGTCGCACTCTGCGCGCTTGGCATTGTGATTCCGGTGTCGCTGGCGGACATTCCTACGTTGAAATTGGACGATGGGTTTCTCCGCCTCTATGATCTCGATTTTTCGGGGGCGCAAAAGGATTTTGAAGCCTGGGAGAAGATAAATCCCGAAAATCCCATGGGCCCGGCCAGCGAGGCCGCAGGCATTCTGTTTTCCGAGTTCAACCGCCTCGGCGTGCTCGAAGCGCAGTTCTACGAAGACGATTCGCTTTTCGGCAATCGCAAGAAATATGAGGCGATCCCGTCCCAGCGGGCGCGATTTGATCAACAACTTGGCCGCGCGGAAGATCTGGCGAACTCGCGGTTGAAACGGGATCCCCATGATCGCGACGCCTTGCTAGCGATGACATTGGCGGCAGGACTGCGTTCCGACTTTGCGGCGCTCATCGAGAAACGAAACCTGGCATCGCTGCACTACACGAAGGAAGCAACCGCGTGGGCGGCGCAACTGCTGGCGGCGGACCCGACCTGCTATGACGCGCACCTGGCGGGCGGAGTGAGCCGATACATCATCGGGTCGATGGCTGCGCCGGTCCGTTGGCTCCTACGTGTAGGCGGTGTCCAGGGAGACAAGGAGGGCGGGATTTCCGAGTTGCAGCTGACCGCCGCGCGCGGCCATTTGCTGGCGCCGTTTGCGCGCATCCTGCTCGCCATTGCCTATGTGCGCGAAAAGAACACCGCGCAAGCCCGCGAATTATTGCTCGGCCTGCAGCGAGACTTTCCCGATAACGCGCTGTTCGGCCGGGAACTGGCGCGACTCGACAAAATCGCCACCCGTTAAGTGCTTTTATGAGAAGCGCGTTCACCAGAAATTCACTCTGGTGTAACCTTCCTTTAACAATTGGCCACTAGAACGAAACGTGACACGCCGAAAAATTGTTTAAAGGAGGATTCATCGCGTGATTCGACGCTGTGCGTTGCTGCTCGCCGCTCTTATTTTGTCGTTGCCCGTCTTGGGGCAAACTACCTTGAACGGTGCGGGCGCGACCTTCCCGTATCCGATGTACTCGAAGTGGTTCAGCGAATACAACAAGCTGCACTCGGACATTCAAATCAACTACCAGTCGATTGGAAGCGGCGGCGGAATTCGCCAAGTGCTCAATGGCACGGTAGATTTTGGAGCCAGCGATGGCCCGATGACCGACGAGCAACTCAAGGAGGCCAAGGTCAAGATCCTCCACATCCCGACCGTACTCGGTGCCGATGTGCCCGCTTACAACATCCCCGGTGTGAGCGGGGAAATCAAATTTACCCCAGACGTGCTGGCCAATATCTTTCTCGGGAAAATCACCAACTGGAATGACCCGGCGATTGCAAAAGCGAACCCGGGATTGAACTTGCCGAACCAGTCGATCATCATTGTGCATCGCTCCGATGGCAGCGGTACGACCTACATCTGGACCGACTACCTGTCAAAGGTGAGCAAGGACTGGGAGTCCAGCGTGGGGAAGGGAACTTCGGTGAAGTGGCCGGTGGGCTTGGGTGGCAAAGGCAATGAGGGAGTCGCGGGGCAGATCCGGCAACTCGCGGGGTCGATCGGTTATATCGAACTGATCTACGCGGTGGAAAACAAGATCACATATGGATCGGTCCAGAACGCCGCAGGCAACTTTGTGAAGGCTTCGCTCGATGGGGTCACGGAAGCGGCGGCATCGGTGAAAACCATGCCTGCTGATTTCCGCGTTTCCATCACCAATGCGCCGGGCAAGACGGCTTACCCGATTTCGAGTTTCACCTGGCTGCTGATCCCGGTCCAGTCCAAGGACGCAAACAAAGGGAAGATTCTCTCGGATTTTCTAAACTGGATGGTCACGGACGGTCAGAAGATGACAGCCCAGCTCAGCTACGCACCGTTGCCCGCGAACGTCGCTGAAAAAGTAAAGGCGACCATTAAGCAAGTTCACTAAATGTGTTGAGTTGAGTGAACTGAATTTGCGAAGGCGGTCCCTGCGCCAAACCGCTGTCAACTAAGACGAAAACATTTGCATGCCTAAGCCAACCGCCGCCTTTCCGGGCGGAGGCTTTTTCTTGAAAAATCAAACGATTAGCCGGATTCAGGCAGACGGAGGATCTGGCATGCCAAATGCTATATTGTCCATATAGTCTAGTTATATTATAGACTTGATTGAATTTTAGTAGTAGGATTCGGCTTCGTCGATTTGCTGGCAGCCGGTCACAGTTTGCACGAAGCAAGAAAAATAAACCTGGGTTGAGAAGGCTGAACTAATACGGGGAAGCTCATCTCGCGCGCCACAAAGGCTGGACCCAAGGACATCGCCCCAAAAGGAGAAAACTGCAATTCCATGAAAGAAATCAAATGTCTTTTTGTCACTGCTCTTAGCGTTGCAGCACTGACGTTCGGCGCTTGGGCTCAAACCTCTGCGGGACCGAAGCCAACGCCACAAGATGCCGCCACAACCGCGGCACCGGCGCAGCCCGCGGTCACCGCCGCTGATGTTCAAGCGCTGAAGGACGGTCTTGCCACAGCCCTGCAGCAGATTCAGGCCTTGCAGGATGAGTTACAACGCCGGGACCAGGCGGTGCAGCAAGCTCAATCCACCGCGGCCGAGGCGGCCGCAAAGGCGGATGCCGCGCAGCTTCAGACGAGCCAGCAACTGCAAACAGTAGACGCACTGCAGAGCGACGTCGCCAACCTCAAGTCGGTGAACACCTCCGCCCTGAACAACCCGGTATTGAAGAATGCCGTACTCACGCTGCAGGATTCGCCACAGACCTCCTCCACGCCGGAGCCTGAACAGATATTCAACAAGCAGATGGAGAGCCCGATCACAATCCGTTTCCGGGGCATCAACATCACGCCCGGTGGATACGCCGCGGCCGAATTTATCCATCGGTCGAGGGCGCTCGCGGCAGACGTATCCACGCCCTTCAATAACCTGACTATGCCCGGAGCTTCGCAGAGCCAGATGGGGGAATTTTACGGCTCCGGCCGGCAGTCGAAGATCACGACGTTTGTCGATGGCCGGCTTGGGAGCGTGGATCTGTCCAGCTATGTCTCCGCCGACTTTCTTTCGGCCGGCGTCACCTCCACTTCCACCAGCACCAACGGTTACACGCTTCGGCTTCGCCAAGCGTGGGCGCAAGCCAAGTTTAATAATGGCTGGAGCTTCCTGGGTGGCCAGTCGTGGAGCCTGGTGACGGAGGATGCGAAGGGAATTGCTCCAGACGACGACATGGGCAAAACCAACGACGCGCGGCCGAAGACGATCGACGCCGCGTACAGCGTCGGCTTCAACTTCGCGCGCCAGTATGGTATCCGCGCAACCAAGAGCTTCGGCGACAAGGTTGCGGTCGCGGTCGCGCTGGAGAACCCCCAAGCGACCCTGGCCACGCTTAACAACACCGCCGATTTCCTGTTGGGAGCGGCCGGCGACGGCAAGAGCTATAACTCGGGTGGGACTTATTCCTTCAATCCCTCGCCCGACATTATTGCCAAAATTGCTTTCGACCCGGGCTTCGGGCACTACGAAATATTCGGGCTGGTGGACCGGTTCGCCACGCGCGTATTCCCGTGCGAGGACTTCAATCCGGCGGCCACCGCCTATGTCTGCGGCAGTGGCGTAGCTGGAAAAGCGAACGCTACTGGCGCCTATAACACGTCGAAGAATGGTGGTGGCTTCGGCGCGAGCGCGCGCTGGAACCTCTTCGCTAAACACATCACGTTTGGATTGAAAGGGTTCGGCGGCAACGGAGTCGGACGATACGGTTCCGGCGGGCTTTCCGACGCCACCGTCGTTTCCAGCGGGACGGTTTTCTCGGCTACGGGGGTACCGGAGTCGGCGGCTGCGAAACTTCAGCTGCTCCGGAACTTGCAGGGGCTGAGCACACTCGAATGGCATGGGAAGAAACTCGATATTTACGGCTACGGCGGGGTGGAATATGCGGGCCGCGCAGCCAATGAGGACCTGGTTCTGACCGCCATTGAGCAGGCTACGACTCCAACCGCCTTGCCCGTGTTTGTCGGTTACGGGTCGCCATACTTCCCGAACTACGGCTGCTACACCGAGACTGGGCCGTCGGGGACCACCGGGTTCGTTCCAGGCTCGCTCAGCAATTGCACGGGCCATACCCGCGCGGTGATGGAGGGGACCGTTGGCTTCTGGTACCGCTTTTACAGCGGGCCCAGGGGAAGGTTCCAGTTCGGCACGCAGTACTCCTACGTGACGCGCAATACCTGGGCGGGCGCGAATGGATCTCTTACAGGCAGCACAACCGCCCCAGGAGCCGTCCAGCCGAACGGGATTGACAACATGATATTCACGTCGTTCCGCTTCTACTTGCCGTAAAACCCAACTCGATCCCGCGCCCACACGGCGCGGGATCGGCCAACTCAGCGCAATTCCTTTTGCCCCGCTGCGGGCACAGACAACCGACGGCGCCGGTCCAAAACTGGCGCCTTTTTCTATTGCTATACTGGTGCAGGGTCCAGCAGAGCCTTAATCGCAGGCAGCAAAGCTATTCCCGAAGTAAGCAAGGCACACTTTTAATCCCATGGTTCGGAACACACCGAACAATCGCGCCCTTTTTCTCAACCGAGAGGAATCGTGGCTGAAATTCAATTGGCGGGTTTTGGAAGAAGCCTGCGATCTCGCCAACCCTCTTCTCGAGCGCGTGAAGTTTCTGGCGATCACCGCGAGCAACCTTGACGAATTCTTCGAGATCCGGGTCGGAGGCTTGCTCCAGCAGTTGGAAGATGGACAAAATTCCACCACTGCCGACGGTCTGTCCATGGCAGAAGAGCGCGAGCTCATCAACCACGCCACCCACAAATTTGTCGAGGAACAGTATTCCTGCTGGAACGAGCACCTGCGGCCGGCACTGGCCGAGCAGAAGATTCGCGTGCTGGGAATCGACGAACTAGACGAGCAGGCTCTCGCCTTCGTTGATGACTACTGCGAGCGCGAGCTTGACCCGCTGCTTACTCCGGTGACCGTTGATCCCGCGCATCCGTTTCCACGCGTCATCAACAAGGCGCTTTGCGTTGCGCTTCTTCTGCGCCGCCGCCGCCGCTCTTCTCTGACCTATACGGGAGTGATTACGGTCCCACGGGCCCTTCCGCGTTTGATTCCGCTGCCCTCGCGAGGCACCACGGATTTCATTTTTCTTGCCGACCTGGTCGTTTCCTACGCGGCGCGAATGTACAAGGGTTACGACATCGTCTCCTCCGCGGCCTTTCGCGTCACTCGCAACAGTAACCTTTATCTGCAGGAAGAAGAATCGCGGAACCTGCTGGAATCCGTGCGCGCCGAACTTCACAACCGGCGCAAGGGCGATGCTGTGCGGATGGAAATCGAATCGTCGGCCGACCCTGAGATTATCGAACGCTTGCGTACGGTCTTCGAACTGGACCGGTGGCAGATCTTTCCGGTAAACGGTCCGGTAAATCTTTCCCGGTTATTTAATGTCTACGAGGGAACAAACCGCCCCGACCTGAAGTTTCAGCCTTTCGCGCCTCGCGAATTGCGCCTGACTGCGAAGTCGCGCGACCTGTTCGAAGAATTGCGGCGGCACGACGTTCTGCTGCACCACCCATTCGATTCCTACGATGCCGTCATTTCTTTCATTCAGTCGGCCGCCGAAGACGACAACGTACTCTCGATTAAGCAGACCCTCTATCGCACGAGCGAGCATTCACTGATCGTTCCCGCGCTCATCGCCGCCGCGCCGCAAAAAGAAGTGACGGCGGTTGTGGAATTGAAAGCGCGCTTCGATGAAGCCTCCAATATCCGCTGGGCGCGCGATCTGGAAGACGCCGGAGTGCAGGTCTTCCACGGTCTGGTGGGCTTGAAGACGCATTGCAAGCTTTCCCTGCTGGTGCGCCGTGATCCCGATGGCGTGGCGCGCCGCTATGCGCATCTGGGCACCGGGAACTATAACGCGGCGACCGCACGCATTTACACCGATCTAAGTTTATTGACTGCGGACCATGAGATTACGGCGGCCGTCCATGATGTGTTCAGCTTCCTAACTGCCTATGCAGAGCATAGCCACTATGAACCGCTGATGGTGGCACCGTTGGATCTAGCGGAAAAGTGCATTGCGCTGATTGAACGGGAAGCGGACCACGCCCAGCAAGGAAGTCGCGCACGAATTGTGGCCAAAATGAACTCGCTCATGGATCGGGACATCATTCAGGCTCTTTACCGTGCATCGCAGGCAGGCGTCGAGATCGATCTGCTGGTGCGTGGAATCTGCACGCTTCGACCAGGCATACGCGGCTTCAGCGACCGAATTCGGGTGCGCAGCATTGTAGGCCGGTTTCTGGAACACAGCCGTATCTTCTGCTTTGAAAACGGAGGAGTGCCCGAGGTCTTCGTCGGCAGCGCCGATTGGATGCCCCGCAACCTCCACGAACGCGTCGAAGTGTTGTTCCCGGTGAAAGATCCGCTGTTGCGCGATAGGATCATCCACGAGATTCTGGCGGTCTATCTTGCCGACAACATGAAAGCAAGGCTGCTCCAACCCGACGGACGGTACTTGCGGCCCTGGCAATCGCCGAAGGGGAGGAGCAAAAAGCCTCCTCGCGGCCCGGCAGCATTTAGCGCTCAGGAGTTTCTCATCGGGCTGGCAGGAGGAAAAAGCTCTCCAGATCAGATCCCCGAACCCGTGGCGAAGCAGCCCGCGAGAATTGCGGTCAGAAAGGAATAGGGAATCGGAATGTTTGTTTATTTCTTACGGCACGCGAGCGCGGGGCAGCACATGCTCAACGCAAAGAAAGACGAGAAGCGCGCCCTTGATAAGGACGGCATTGAGCAGTGCGGTTATATCGGGCGCGCCCTTGCCGCTCTCGGCGTGCAGGTAGACGTCATCATTTCCAGCCCGCTGAAGCGCTCCACGCAAACTGCCGCGCTGGTGGGAAACGAAATGGGCCACGAAGGCAAGCTGGTGACCGATAACGTGCTGCGGCCGGAAGGAACGTTTGCCGACTTTCAGAAGTTGCTCGAGAAACATGCCCGCCAGGACTCTATTTTGGTTGTCGGCCATAATCCGAACCTGCGCGACTTTCTGGGGCGCGTGATTAGCGATAGCGGCTGTGAAGCTGTAATCGAACTCAAGAAAGGAGCGGTCGCAAAGGTTGAGATGCGCCGGAATGCAGGTTCCCTAAGTTGGTGCATCACGCCGCGCATTCTGCGGACACTTCATGCTGCCGCGACCGAGAGTTCCCGGCCAAAGACTTCGCGGAAATAGGGACCGTCTTTTTCAATGGCCCACACTTCCAGATCCAGGCTGGTATTTCCCCGCGGCGTAAGCTTGATCGATACCCGGCCATTGCGGGCCGACACTCCCGTGTGGGCCACGGACTGGCTCCGATTCATGTGAAGGGCTCGTGCGATGCGAAGCAGCATCGACGCCTTCGTCACTGCCGCCTGTTCCTGCGGACTCAAGACGCTCATCGGGCCGTCACCCGGGGTGGGACGCGACTTTCCCAGATAACGCGCAATCGCCGCGATAATCCGGCGCTGCTGCGGCGTGTATCCCAGAATCTCAGAGTTCGAAATAATGTAGTACGTGTGCCGGTGGTGTCCGGCGCGGTTGACATAGTCGCCTACCTCATAGAGCAACGCCGCGGCCGAGATCCATTCGCGATACTCCGGCGGCAACTGGTGTACCGATTTCAAAGCCGAAAAAAGAAGCAGTGCAGATTCCTGGACCTGCGTGGCATGGTGCATATCAACGCGGTAATGTTCTACGGCGCGCTGCAACGACTCCCGCCGCTCGGTTTCCACCGCTCGTCCCGAACGCGTGCTGCGGTCATACTCCGCTGCCATCTGGGCCAGGATTCCGTCTCGCAACCCAAGCGGCGAATAACGAAATCCCGTCAAATGGCATCGCTCCAGCAATTCGGCATAAACCACCGCGCCGGCGCAGATAATTTCCGCTCGCCGCGGGCCGATCCCCACCAGCTTCCGTCTCTCTTCAAGGGTCGTGCGCGTCAGCTGTTTTACGATTCTGCGCATGATCTCGCGCGTTACCATAACCCCGCTCTGACGCCGCCTGCGCCGCGCAAGATGGCTCGCGATGCTGGCGAGAGCCGCCGCTGTCCCCGAAGTCGCAATCACCGCGCCTACGCGCGCGGAACGGATGCGGTCCTGAATGCGAACAATCCCACGTCCGACGAACCCTTGCAGCTGTTTTAGTTCGCTCTTGCGCGGCGGATCATGCTTCAGGAATTCGCCCGTCAGGCGAACCGCCCCGAGAGAAAGACTCACCGTGTCGCCAATCTTCCCGTCGCGAGAGAGAGTCAGTTCGCAACTCCCACCGCCCAGGTCCACGAGCAAAACGCTGCGAACCCCCAGTCTGCTGCGGGAAACGATCCCCAAATGAATCAGTCGCGCTTCTTCAACGCCGGAAATGATTTCGACCGTCCATCCTGTCCTGGTGCGCACCCATTCCAGAAACGCCCGCGAGTTGCGGGCGTCGCGAAGGGCAGCCGTTGCGACCACCCTCACGGTATCGGTCCCGCATTCCTGGGTCGCTCGATGAAACCGCCGTAATACGCGGATCGTTTCCGACATTGCCTCCGGGGAAAGCAACCCGCCGCTGAACACGCCTTCGCCGAGGCGCGTGACCTCGCGGTCTTCGTGCAGCTCTTTAAGGCGCCCGCCTTGCAAACGCGCAATCTTCAGGCGCACTGAGTTCGATCCGATGTCGATAGCCGCAAACGTGGGCATGGAGTTAACGATCAGTCATCTCATAATCCAACGTCGGGGCGCAAGGGCTACCTGCGCGCTACGTGCCGAGAGCCAAACCAATCGTTCGGGTTCGGGGCAGCTTGAGGCCTTCAGTAAGTACTGAAAGTTAATTTCCACAGGAAAAACGACCGCAGAGTGAGCCTCTGCCCGCTGCGTATTTTTAACGGATTTGTAACAACCCTTTGGTAGGCTGAAAACGCATGTCCAATCAAGCTCTGCCCCGGCCGCGTTTTAGCGCTCCCGATCCGGAGCCTCGGGTACCGGAGCAAAGGTCACCAGAGCAAGGACCAAAGGCTGCACTGAAAATCGAAACCACAGCGCCGTTGTTGCAGGGAAGAGTCAGCGAGGTTCCCGATGCCCTTTTTGGCTGGGCCATGCGCCTGTGTGGTTTCGCCGTGGTTGCTCTTCTCGGCTTGATTGTGTATCAGCTCGTCGTCGGATCGCAGCTCTCCTGGCACGCATTTGGCTGGAAGTTCTTTGGTCAATCCGATTGGAATCCGGTCGAGGATCAATACGGCGCACTGCCTTTTATCTTTGGCACGCTGGTTTCCTCGCTCCTCGCGCTGCTGATTGCCGTTCCTTTGGCTGTCGGTGTCGCGGTCTTTATCACCGAAATGTGTCCGGTCGGCCTGCGGGGAGTTCTTTCTTTCACCACCGAATTGCTGGCCGCCATCCCGAGCGTGATCTATGGCCTTTGGGCAATTTTCGTGCTGGTCCCGATTATGCGCACGTTTGTCCAGCCCATCCTTGCCAAAACGCTGGGCTGGACCGGCCTCTTCACGGGGCCGGCCTATGGCTACAGTATTCTGACCGCAGGCATAATCTTGGCGATCATGATTATTCCCATCATCTCCTCAATCACGCGCGAGGTGCTGACGGTTGTCCCGCAGCATCAGCGCGAGGCCGTGCTCGCGCTCGGCGCAACGCGCTGGGAAATGATCCGGTTGGGTGTATTGCGGAACGCGCGCGCCGGAATCGTTGGCGCAATCATCCTTGGCCTGGGGCGCGCGCTCGGCGAAACCATGGCCGTTACGATGGTGATTGGCAATCGGCCCGAGATCGCCAAATCGCTGTTCGCCTTCGGATACTCAATGGCCAGCGTGCTTGCCAACGAATTTTCCGAAGCTACCGGCGATCTTTACCTTTCCGCGTTGATCGAGATCGGCTTGGCGCTGTTCCTGGTTACGATCGTCGTGAACGCGCTTGCACGAATCATGGTTTGGAGTGTAACCCGAGGCCAACCGGCGAAAAGCATTGCCTGATACGAACTCCAATTCGGCAGCCATCGTAATTCCGCCGATCACGTGGCGCCGGCGCGCCATGGACCGTCTGATGACCGGTGTCTCGATCCTGACGGTGCTCATCGTTCTCGCGCCGCTCTTTGCCATCTTTGCCTATCTGGTGTACAAGGGCCTCGGGTCGATCAACTTGGCCTTTTTGACCCAGACCCCGAAGCCTGTGGGCGAGCCAGGCGGCGGCATGGCCAACGCAATTGCCGGCACCGGAGTCATCCTCGCGATCGCGAGCCTGCTGGGTGTTCCGCTGGGAATCGGCGCCGGCATCTTCCTCTCCGAATATGGCCGCAATCGTTATGGCGACGCAGTTCGTTTTGTCTCCGATGTGATGAATGGAGTTCCGTCCATCGTCATCGGCATTGTCGCCTACGGACTGGTTGTGATGCGGCAAAAACATTTCTCGGCGCTGGCCGGTGGCGTCGCTCTGGCCATCATGATGATTCCCACCATTGCGCGAACCACCGAACAAATGCTGCTGCTCGTTCCTCAGGCAATCCGCGAAGCAGCTTTCGGCCTGGGTGTTTCGCGCTGGCGCACGACACTGTCGATCACGCTCCGAACCGCGACCTCGGGTGTGATCACTGGTGTCATGCTGGCCTTTGCCCGCGTCGCCGGGGAAACCGCTCCGCTGCTGTTCACGGCCTTTGGAAACCAATTCTGGAACTGGAGACTGGACCAGCCGACCGCAGCCCTGTCCCTGCAAATTTATACCTACGCCCTCTCGCCCTTCGATGATTGGCATCGCCAGGCATGGGCGGGTTCGTTAGTCTTAATCGTGCTGATCGTCAGTGCCGTGGCCGCCGTTCGCATCGTAGTGCGGCGCGGAACACTGGCAGGAGCTTAATAAGTCATGGGAGTCGGAATTACAGTCGAGCACCTGAATGCCTTCTACGGCAAGACCCAGGCCTTGTTCGACATCAATATCGCGGTGCAGGCGAACCACGCGACGGCTCTGATCGGCCCTTCGGGCTGCGGGAAATCCACTTTTATTCGCTGCCTGAATCGTATGCACGAAACTATTCCCGAAGCGCGTGTCGACGGCATGGTTCGCATCGGAGAGTTCAGCGTCTATAACGGCACCTCCGCCACTCAGTTGCGCCGGCGCGTGGGCATGGTGTTTCAGAAGCCGAATCCATTTCCCACCATGTCCATCTACGACAACGTAGCCGCGGGCCTGAAGCTGAACGGTTTTCGCAACCGCAAACAGCTCGACGAGATTGTCCAGAAATCGCTGCACAGTTCCGCGCTCTGGGACGAGGTCAAGGACTCATTGCACAAAAAGTCCGGCGCAAGCCTTTCCGGAGGCCAGCAGCAGCGTCTCTGCATTGCCCGCGCTCTCGCTGTACAGCCCGAAGTTCTGCTCATGGATGAGCCCTGCTCCGCCCTCGATCCCATCTCCACCGGCAAAATCGAAGAACTCATTTTTCAATTAAAAGAGCAGTACACGATCGTGATTGTGACGCATAATATGCAACAGGCGGCCCGCGTGGCCGAGTTTACTGGCTTTTTCCTTCTCGGCAAGATGATCGAGTTCGACAAAACTGAGAAGGTATTCACGAATCCGTCCGACAAACGGACCGAAGACTACGTCACGGGCAGATTCGGATAAAGCAGATTGGGATAAAGAGGTCGGCTAAATGCGCACTCGCTTTCAACAACAGATGGAGGAGCTTCGGGAGAGACTACTCCGCATGGGTGGTCTTGCGGAGTTGGCCGTTGATCGCGCCACACAGGCCTATACCGAACGCGACCTCACCCGCTGCCAGCTCGTTCTCGAAAACGAGAGCCTCATCAACGCCGCCGAGCGCGAGATCGACGAACTCGCATTCGACATCCTTGCCACACAGCAGCCGGCTGCTGTCGACCTGCGCTTCATCCTCGCCGTCACCAAAATCAACGCTGACCTGGAGCGCGTCGGCGACCAGGCCGTTAACATTGCCGAGCGCGTCATGGACCTCATTGAGCTTCCGGAAGTTGAGCTGCCCGTCGATATCCCACGCATGGCAAGCGCCGTCAGCGCCATGGTGCGCCGGTCGTTAGAGTCATTTGTGGAGGGCAAAGCCGAGCTCGCCCAAGCCGTTCTGGAGATGGATCACGTCGTCGATCGCATGCGCGACGAAGCTTTTATAGTCCTCGTGCGAATCATGAACGAACAGCCGCAAGTCACTCAGCAGGCGCTGGATGCGCTGCTGGTGGCGCGCAATCTTGAACGCGTAGCCGACCACGCTACGAACATCGCAGAAGATGTGATTTTCTGGGTTCTGGGCGCCGATGTTCGGCACCACGCGCAAGCCGCGTCGGTAGCTCCCCGCCCCGAAGCCACCGGAACTTAGTCTGCTGTCCCGCAGATTCGCGACATCAGTAATCAACTTGTCTCGAAATAGCGAGTCTTCCTAAGCGAAGTGGTCGCTGCGCAAAGCGCAGCGGCCGCGCAGCCGAATGCCCCCTACTCATCCGGTACAGTGGACGTATCGAGATCTTATTGCGGAATCCTGACTGCGTTACACTGTTCGCGGCAGAGGTGGGGTAGTCTTTCCGATTTTTGGTGCCCCGATCCCGTTCCGGCGAAAGACGCCGCCGACTGCAAACAGCCATGACTCAAAAATTCCGGGTCTTCGCCACCTGCGACATCGGGGATGCCTTCAACATCCTTCGCCAAAACGGCTACGAGCTCGAGGTCTATCCCAAACCTGAAGCCCCGCCCAAGAGCCTGATCATCGAAAAAGTAAAGTCCGGCGTGGACGGCCTTATCACCACCCTGCGCGATCCCATCGATGCCGAAATATTCGCCGCCGGAGCCGGCAGGCTCAAGGTGGTAGCGCAAATCGCCGTCGGCTTCGACAACATCAACCGCGCCGACGCCAATCGCTACAAAATCCCATTCACCCACACCGCCGACGTGCTCACCGAGGCAACCGCCGAATTCGCCTTTTTCCTGATGGGCTATCTCGCCCGAAAGATGTGGTCTGCCGAACACCTGACGCGAGAAAACAAATGGGACTACTGGCATCCGTATCTGCCGTTTCTTGGCGATGAAGTAACGGGAAAAACCGTCGCCGTCATCGGCACCGGCCGCATCGGGCTCGCCTTCATCAAGAAATGCGCGGGCTTCGACATGAACATCCTGTGCTTTGATCCCGCGTATGAGAACCGCGATTACATCAAGGCCATCCAGGAGGTGAAGGATCTGCGTTTCCAGCGCGGCATCAGCCGCGAGCGAGCAACCATCCGCTATACCACTTTGCATGAAGCCCTGAGCGCCGCCGATTTCATCAGCCTGCACGTTCCGCTGCTGCGCGAAGGCGAGAGCCCCACTCCGACCTATCACCTGATCAATGAAAAAACGTTGCGCACGATGAAGCCGACTGCAATGATCGTCAACACCTCGCGCGGCCCAGTCGTCGATGAGCAAGCCTTAGCCAAAGCCCTGCGCGAAAACTGGATCGCCGGTGCCGCCCTCGACGTGTATGAGACCGAGCCCTTGCCCGCAGATTCGCCCCTCCGCGATCCCGCCATCGCCGATCACTGCCGCCTGTTGCCGCACTTCGCCAGCGCCGCCCGCATAACGCGCCTGTCGTCCGATCCCGACAAAGGCATGGCCGGCCGCTGCGTCCAAGGCCTGCTGGATGTACTGGAAGGAAACTATGGTGGCGACATCACCAAGATGCCCTACGTGGTGAACAAGGAGGCGTTCGCGAAGTAGGCCTGCTGGCACGGGTGCTTATGGATATGCTTTGAACCAGAATTGCAGAGCAGCAAATACTCGTCCTTCATTCCTCTCGCTGGAACAAAGCCAGAAGATCACGGCTGCCATATACCACTCGTTCGATTCGGACAGCGTCGCCGATCACTCGAAACAAAATCACATACCGTCCCACAATCGCCATGCGCGCACCCTCGCCGATTTCGGGCCGCAGCTGATAGAGAAGAGGGTTTTGTCCAACCGCATGAATTTGGGCGCCGATCTCCTGGAGAAAGCTCACCGCCCGCGTGGGATTGTCCTGGGCGATGTAGTCGGCGATAGTGTCAAGGTCGGTTTCAACAAAGCTGGAGAACTCAATCCGCATTATTTGGCCGTTTCGCCAAAGCCCGGTACTTCCGTTCCAGACGATCGAGCACTTCCTTGACCGGAACACCCGGGGTTTTGTCTTCCATCGCTTGCCGCCACACTTGACGCAACTCGTCGATGCCCTGCTGGCGCAGGTTGCGCTTCTGCGTCCAGTCCCGGAGCGCATCGCGCACCACCTCGCTGCTGGAGGCGTATTCTCCGGTCTCGACGGCTTGGCGCACCACCGCCACCATCTCGGGCGGCAACGCGATGCTGATCTTCTCGACATTCGGCATGAACTTAGCTCCTCGCCGGTAGGAATACTTCATACCATAAGATATTGGACCACTGAAAACAAGTGCAAAGGCACGGTCGGCCGCTGCGTGCAAGGCCTGCGGGACGTGCTGGAAGGGAACTATGGCGGCGATATCACCAAGATGCCTTACGTGGTGAACAAGGAGGCGTTTGTGAGTTTGAAAGCTATCGGCGGTCCTGGCACGAAACAAATATGAAGGAAACCTTCTTATCCAATGTTCCGTCCGCTTTACGACCTCTTCGCAACGAAAATTACGTCCATTCCTAAGGCCTTCCACAGACTCAATGCGTCCGCGCGGAATGGCGTCATGTGCGCGAAATCGCCAACCTCCATCTGGCGGTGGCGGGCAAGCGACAGAACCATTTCCCTTGCTATGCCCTGTCTTCGTTTAGCCTTTAAGACCCAAACCATGTCCACGGTTCTTCGCGTGCGCGGTTCCACCTCAATTGTTTCAGTAGGTCTCCAATACCCATGGCCGTCGTCTTCGAAGCTCCGAACTCTCGCGGTGTATCGGCATTCGTGCTCCCTGGTTACCATCAATCCACAGACGCGTGCACCCTTAACGTAAATTGCAACCAAGGTTCTATCATTGTCAAGGTCGGAGCTAGCGCAAAAGGAAGGGAAGTCGTAGCCCGCTTCGTGCCGCGCCTGGCTCGCTGCAATTGCAGCGAGCTGTTGATGGCAAATTGGTGAAGCGTGGGTCAAGATGTGACAGGCATCCGTTAGCTTCGTTTTGCTTCCATTGACGATTTGGTCATGCATCTTTCGATGCCGCCGTTCGTCTGTGGCGGAACCTCGGACGTAATCTATCCCGCATTCCTCACACGGTCCGTTATTCGGGCTTCTAGCACTCGCGAGGTCGTGGTTCCCGGGGGACAGATTTTCACCGACTTGAGATACTCCAGTGCAGCGTTCCCACGCAGCACGAAGGTTGACCCGCCGACATGGGTGAGCCAGTCATTCTTTGGATTTCCCGAACACAGCTCTGAAAACCTTTCGGCGATTCTCACTGCATGGTCCAGAGGGTGGTCAGCCGCAAGTTTGTAATACATGGAAAGCCGATCAGTCATCAGATCATGCGCCGCTCTCATCTCACCGTCGGGTGTCGCTTTCGTTCGAACTGGGACTACTTGCTCCATGCCCAGTGAATCTGTGTAGAGCCTATTGCATTCAAACCACTTGTCAAGGAATTCGCCACGTAAGGTCGGAGGCAAGGCGTTACAGACATACAGGACTGTAGAAAACATTCGGAGGCAGAGATATTCAAAGGAAAACGGATACACGTCATACCCGGAGCTCTTAGCCTTTTCGAGGATTCCTTTGTCATACTCGTCATTAAAATTGAGGGTGCATTTGAACATCTGCTCAGCGAGCTCCGGTATCGTGACCTTGGGTTTCAAGAAGCCGAACATCTCGGAAATCCCTTCTAGAATGGCGCGATTATAACGCCAGCTTATCAAAGCTTGTCCCCGCCCAACCTCGCCTGCTACTCTCGCCGTTCAGGCAGACCATGTTCTCCAACCGCACCAACTGGCATCTCGCTCCGAACGACCTCACCCGCGTTCTGAAAGACGTGCGCGCTTCCGGCCAGGAAATTTTCGACCTAACCATCTCGAACCCCACCGAAGCTGGCGTGCGCCTCGATCCCGAGGTTGTGTTGGGCGCACTAGTGAATCCGGAGGCCACGCGCTACGATCCTCAACCGCGCGGGCTGATCGAAGCTCGAAGTGCGGTTTGCCACTACTATCGCGAGGCGCACCGCGTCTTCGATCTCGATCCCGATCAGCTGATCTTGACCACCAGCACCAGCGAAGCCTATTCCTACGTCTTCCGCCTGCTGTGCAATCCCGGTGATGAAGTCCTCGTTCCCAAGCCGAGCTATCCGCTGTTCGAATTTCTGGCTGATCTTTCCGATGTCAAACTGGTGCCTTATCCGCTGATCTACGACCACGGCTGGCTGATGGATTTCGACTCGCTCTACAAAGCGGCGAGTTCCCGTTCGCGCGCGGTGATCCTCGTCCATCCCAACAATCCCACAGGTTCCTACGTCACGGAAACCGAAAGGTCTGCCCTGGACGCCTTCTGCCGCGACTATGCATCGGCGCTGATCGTCGATGAAGTGTTCCTCGACTACGCGCACGATGGCGAGCCGCGTTCCAGCTTCGCCGCCAACACGGATGCGCTCACCTTTACACTAAGCGGAATCTCCAAGATATCCGCTCTTCCGCAGATGAAGCTCGCCTGGATCGTGACCAGCGGCCCAGAGCAAGCAGTCGCCGAAGCTGGCGCTCGACTCGAGGTCATTGCCGATACCTATCTGTCAATGAATGCTCCCATCCAGCTCGCAGCTCCGGTGTTCCTCGATCAGCGCAAGGTGATCCAGCCCATTCTGCTCGATCGTCTGCGGACAAACCTCGCAGAACTCGACGGTCAGCTTGTCCACTATCCAGCATGCACGCGCTTGCAGGTCGAAGGAGGATGGTACGTCGTCCTTCGCGTACCAGCGGTGGAAAGCGACGAAGACCTGGCTATTCGCCTTCTTCGTCACGCACAAGTGAGCGTTCATCCTGGGCACTTCTACGATTTCGCGGGCGAAGGCTACCTTGTGCTCAGCCTCATCACCGAACCCGAGACCTTCCGCGAAGGCATCGCGCGTTTGCTCCGGTTTGTAGCTCACTAAGCCATCACGCTTACGCGTGGTATGCTTTTGCCGTTTCCCAGCAGGAGTCATAATGTCCATTTCACGCCGTGGATTCATCGAGTCCGCAGTCGTCGCTTCGCTCGCCACTAGACTCAACGCGTCCGATCAGAGAGCGAGTGAAACCAGTAAGTCCGAATTGCACAAGTCTGGCGAGCAGCCGCGCATGGGCAAACGGCCGATCCTGATCTGCGCCAACAACGGGGTCAACTATCTGGACGATGCTTACGCGTTCCTCAAGAACGGCGGCGATACGCTCGATGCCGCGATCCGCGTGGTCAAAGGGCCGGAAGATGACCCGAACGATGACACTGTCGGTCTCGGTGGTCTTCCGAACGAAGAAGGCGTGGTCGAACTCGATGCGTGCTGCATGCATGGTCCAACGCGGCGCGCTGGTTCGGTTGGAGGCGTCCGCAACATCAAGAACGTTGCGCTCGTAGCGAAAGCTGTCATGGAACACACAGGACACGTGATGCTCGTCGGCGAAGGGGCGGAACGCTTTGCGGTCGCTATGGGCTTTCCGCGCGAAAACCTGCTTACCGAGCGCTCACGCAAGATCTGGCTGTTGTGGAAAGAGAATCATTCCACTGACGATTGGTGGGGTCCTGGAATCTCCGATCCGAACTGGAAGGCGCCAGTTACCGCGCCGCAGAATCAGCCTCAGTCGCAGCTTTGGCAACGCAAGGAGCAATGGGAAGCTCGCATTCAGCGGCTTGACGACTGCGCTGCGAGACTTGGCATCGAACCAGAATTGCGCATGGCTGCGATTCGTCGCGTGCTCTTTCCTCCTACTGGAACGATTCATTGCTCGGCGCTCAACGGCAAGGGAGAAATGTCGGGCGTTACTACGACGAGCGGTTTGGCGTTCAAACTTCCTGGTCGCTGCGGAGATTCGCCTGTGATCGGTGCTGGTTGCTATACCGATCAGGATGTGGGTTCTGCGGGCGCTACTGGAAGCGGGGAAGAGAACATCAAAGTTGCGGGCGCTCACACGATTGTCGAGAACATGCGACGCGGAATGTCTCCGCAAGATGCTGGAATAGAGGCACTTAGGCGGATTGTGCGCAATTATGAGAATGACATGTCGAAGATCAAGTTCATGGACATGACTTATTACATCCTGCGGAAAGATGGCGCTTACGCTGGCGTTTCACTCTGGGAAGGTTACTCGGAAGGCAATCCACACAAGATTGCTGTTCATGATGGGACGAAGAGAGCGGAACAGACAGTTTTCCTTTTCAAAGGCTTCTCCCAGGAATTTCCACCGGTTCCTGTTCTCTAGCCGGAGGAGCTAATGAAGGATTCGGAGTACGAAATGTACCCCCTCCCCCCTCCCCCCACTTTCCCTCTAACTTATTGAAAATACGGTTGTTAACTCCAAAGTATTCAAAAATAACGACTTAGCTGAGAAATCGGTGATTTGGCGTGCACTTGGGAGGGGTGGCGATTTCCGGAAATTGTGCAAATTGCCACTTCTTTTTCGCGATGGGTAGAGTGTCCTTGTTCGTCGCCTCACGTTGTCAAAGAACCCGCCGGAATCCGTCCCTGGGGACGGGGCACACTTCTGGCTGCCGTCAACGAGAGGTCATGATGACACATCGGAGGATCGGAAGCCTGTGATGGGCGTACGGGAAATTTGTGATGAATCGGGATCCGATTTCGAGCGGTCTAGAGGCGAATAGTGGGCGAACAAAATATTTATTGGAATACAGATGTGTACATACAAGCTGTGCGGAGATAACAAACGAAAAGAGTTCGGGGATTTCTGGGAGGCGAAATGGGGCTTGACTGGCATGATATATGGAGATCGCGGTTGGCAGGGGCAGCCGGGGGCGAGTTGTCCGGTTTCGGAGGGGCTGAACTCGGTGGTTCCCATGCCTTCGATTTCGCCCAGGGCAGGCTCTTGCACAGAGCGCGAGGGTGAGGCAGCCTCGCGCCTTAAGACTTGAGGGATGGGCGAGCCCGACCTACTTCCATTTGTTCTCAATCCGCGGGGGATGCTGCAAGGTTTGCATGACCACGCAGTACTGTTCCGTTTTCGCCTGTAACGCACTTAACTGCTCGACAGTAGCATGCGGTGCGCGGACGTCGAAAATGACTCTGATGCCCTGAAATCCGACGGGTGCCTCTTTCGAGATTCCCAGCGTTCCTTGCAGATCCAGATCGCCTTCAACCGCGACATCGATGCCTTCTGTAGGTATTCCCATGGCAGCGGCTACCATTTGGCAAGTGATCTGCGCGCAGGCGGCTAACGCACCTAACAGCAGGTCTCCGGAGCAGGCCCCGGTGCCAGCGCCACCGACTCCTTTATGCGCTTGCGCCTTGTAGATCTCCCGCCCCAAGTCCACAGAGCAGGCGATCGGTGCGTCGGTTTGAGCGCCGTGCGCCGTCAGCGTGATCAGGGAACTGGCCGGGTCTTGCCGGTACCGGTCTTTCAGCGGCCTCTGCAACGATCGAATATCCATGAATCCCCTCCGAAATCTGGGGTATTATAAACGAACCCGGGGTGCTGCCTTGGGCCAGTCGTGGCAGCAACGTAAAATTCATCTGTGATTGCGCAGTGCCGAGCAGGCCGCATTGGCATGCCGAGAGTTGCGCCAGCAAGGTCATGAACCCACCTACAACGTCAGGGTCTGTGCCATCCGCCCTATCCCCAGGGTCGCGCTTCGGCAAATACGAGATTCTTGAGCGATTGGGCGCGGGCGGCATGGGTGAGGTCTATCGCGCTAAAGACACGCGCCTCGACCGTGAGGTCGCAATCAAGACGCTTTCGCTGGAGCGCTGCTCTCAACCGGACTCCTTATCGCGCTTCGAACTGGAAGCGCGTTCCGCCTGCGCGCTTAATCACCAAAACATCGTGACGATTTATGAACTCGGGCAGGTGAACGGCACGCGCTACATCGCAATGGAATTGGTGAATGGAGAAACGGTACGTGCGCTGCTCGCCTCCGGCCCCATTCCATTTCGGAAGTCTGTCGCAATCGCCACGCAGGTTGCCGACGGTCTTGCCAAAGCACACGAGATTGGCATCGTTCATCGCGATCTGAAGCCGGAGAACCTGATGGTTTCTGGAGACGGTACCGTCAAGGTGGTGGATTTTGGCCTGGCGAAGCTCCGGAAGGTCGACCCGACCCGGAGTTCGGATGCGAGCACTACTATCACCGAGCATGGAACGGTGATGGGCACCGTCGCCTACATGTCGCCGGAGCAAGCGACCGGCGGCGAAGTCGATTTTCGTTCTGACCAGTTTTCCTTCGGATCGGTACTATACGAGATGGTCACCGGGTTTCCGGCGTTCCGGAAAAACACCCATGCGGAAACGACGGCTGCAATCCTTCGCGATGAGCCCGAGTGCCTCGGTGCCAGAATGCTCCAGGCGCCCGCTCCATTTATTTGGATCGTGGAGCGCTGCCTCAATAAGGACCCGAAGCAGCGCTACGACTCCACCCGGGATTTGGCTCGGGACCTGGCCGCAGTGCGCGACCGCCTCGCCAATGCGCTTGCCTGGGAATCCGGGCCTCGCCCGAACAACCTGCCGGTGCCACGCACCGCATTCATTGGACGGGAACACGAAATGGCATGTCTCCGTCAGCTCTTGAGCCGCGTAGACGTACAGCTCGTGACCCTCACCGGTCCGGGGGGCATCGGGAAGACGCGGCTCGCCTTGCAGGTGGCGAGCGAAATCGCCGATCAGTTTCCAGGTGGTGTATCCTTTGTCGCTCTATCCGCGATTGGCGAACGTGGCTTGATCGCTTCCGCGATCGCTCAGACATTGGGCGTGCGCGAAACCGGAAAAACGTCGACGCAGGAAAACTTGATAGAGTACGTGGGCGGCCTGAGCCAGCCTATGCTCCTCCTGCTCGACAACTTCGAGCACCTCGTCGCGGCCGCGCCGGTCGTAGCGCAGTTGTTGACTGCCAGCCCAAAACTCAAGGTGGTGGTCACCAGCCAAGCGCCGCTTCACGTCTATGGCGAACATGAATTTCCGGTGCCACCGCTTGCGCTCCCCGATCCCAAATCCACTCCGCCTCTGGAAGCGCTTTCCCGTCTACCGGCAGTCGCGCTCTTTGTGGAACGCGCGCAGGCGGTGAAGCACGAATTCACACTGACGAAGGAAAACGCAGCGGCGGTGGCGGCGATCTGCGCTCGCCTGGACGGCCTGCCTCTCGCCATCGAACTTGCTGCGGCGCGCATCAAGTTGCTGTCGCCGTCAGCGATGCTGGCCCGCCTCGAAAGCCGTTTGAGCCTGTTGACTGGTGGCGCCCGCGATCTGCCGACTCGGCAACAAACGCTTCGCAATACCGTGGACTGGAGTTACGGGCTCCTCAATGGCGCTGAACAAACTCTCTTCCGGAGGCTTTCCGTGTTTACGGGTGGCTGCACGCTGGAAGCGGTGGAAGCGGTATGCGACACCAAGGGCGATCTGGGCCTCGACGTGCTTGATGGCATGGCTTCCATGGCGGACAAGAGCCTGGCGCAGCAAGTGGAGCAGGTCGATAAGGAAACGCGCCTCTTTATGCTCTCCACCATCCGGGAATACGCTCTCGAACGCCTCGCTGAGAGCGAAGACGAATCTGCGACTCGCCGAGCCCATGCTGCTTATTACCTCGTGCTTGCCGAAGAAGGTGCCGAGGACATAGCTACTCATCCGGAATGGCTCGACCGTTTTGAAGTCGAGCACGACAACTTCCGTTTGGCACTCGATTATCTGATCGAAACTGGCGACGCGGAGTGGGGTCTGCGCCTTGGCGCAGGCCTGTTTCGCTTTTGGGAAACGCGGGAGCATCTGACGGAGGGGCGGGATGCCATCGCCCGGATCCTCGCGCTAGAAGGGGCAGGGACTCGTCCGAAGCTCCGCGCGCGCCTGCTATTCGCGGCTGCAGTCTTGGCGGGGGAGCAGGGCGATTACGGCTCTGCGCAACAGATGTTCGAAGACAGTCTGGAGTCCTGTCTGGAGCTCCAGGACAATCGCGGAGTCGCCGTCGCACTCAACGCGTTGGCGGTCATCGCTCGCGATCGCGACGAACTGGCCCGCGCATCCTTGCTCTTCGAGCGCTGTGTCGCGATATGGAATGAGCTTGGCGATCCCGCCGACATCGCCCGAGCCCTCAGCAATCTCGCCAGCGTCTTGAAGTTGCAGGGCGAATATGGACGGGCATCCTCGCTTTACGACGAGTGTCTGGCGATGTTCCGTCAGGCCGGAGATGGCGCCGGTGTCGCCTGGACGTTGAACTACCAGGGCGATGTCGCCCGGAAAAAAACGGACTTCATTGCCGCGCGCTCATTTTGTGAACAGAGTCTAGCGGAGTTTCGACGACTGCACGATAGCTGGGGAATTGCCAGCACCCTGTCCGATTTGGCAAGTCTAAGCTGCGATCAGGGAAAGAACGCCGAGGCGCGGCGTCTGTACGGCGAAAGCATCAGCGTGTTCCAGGAGTTGGGCCACAAACGCGGCATCGCGAGAGCGCTCGAATGTCTCGCCGTAAGTGCCGCTGCCCAATCGAGCGCGGAGCAATCGCTGCACCTGGCAGGAGCCGCCGCGGCGCTTCGCCAGCGATTGGGCGCCCCGCTGACACCCGCCGAGCAACCTAGTCTTGAGAAGGCCCTAGAATTTGCCCGCCGAGCGCTCGGCAATGATGCAGGCCTGGCGGCATGGATGGAAGGTTGGGCGATGCCGGTCGAGCATGCCGTCCGTGAGGCGCTGAACGGAGACGCGGAATCAGATATTGGGAATCGGAATCAAAACTCTGTTTAATCAACCGGCGGTGCTGGGATCGATAAGGCGCCGCACTGCCGAAATGCGATTCGCGGGAAAACCTCCCCGGCGTGCGTGTTCGCGAACCGTTTCCTCGTCTGGCGCCAGGTACACGCAATAGACCTTGTCGCCGGTGACGTAGGAGTGGAGCCATTTGATTTCCGGTCCCATCTCCCTCAGCACGCTTACCGACTTTCTGGCGACTGCCTGCAGTTCCGCATCGGACAAATTGCCCGCGCCTGGGATTTCCCGCTCGATCACGTATTGCGGCATGGCCACCTCACCCGGGGTTGTATGGTAGCAGAAGTTTCGCCCGGGAGGGCAATGCGCCAGTTCACCGCGCCACGCATACCATGCACAATGCCCCGGGGGCCATTTTAATCTGCATTTTTTCGCGCTTGCTGCCGGGTGTACAATTGTTTTCGTAAGGACCGAAGCTTCACGGGATCTGCTGCCCGCGTTCGAGGCTCGAAAATGAACGTTCACGTCAGTTACAAGGTCCAGAAAACTCCAGACATTGAAAAGGAAATCAGCCACCAGATCGACAAGATCCGGAAGCGGCTGCGTGTCTTCAGGCCGGAACTGGTGCATCTGAGGGCGGTTATCGAGGAGAACCCGTCCCTCGAGGGAAGCGGCGTTTCTCTGAACTTGCGCTTGCCTTCGGGTCAGCTTGCGGTCGAGAAGAGCGCGTCGAGTCCGACCTCGGCGATCAAAGCCGCGTTCGATGACCTGATGCAGCAGATCAACCGGCACAAGGAACTGCTGCGCTCGAGCCATCGTTGGCGGCGCTGGCGCGGAGGAGGGGATTCGGTTCCCGGGCGTGAGCCGGGCGTGCCGTTTGAGCAGACGATGGCAGCGGTGCAGGCACCGACGATTTCGGCGGATGATATTGGCTTTTATGTGGATGCCAATCTTGGGCGGCTGGAGCGGTTTGTGGACCGCGAACTTTATTTCCGGCAGGCTGATGAGGAGCATCCGGGCAACGGGCTTGCTGCTTCCGACGTGGTGAATGAAGTGATCGCGCGCGCGCTTGGGGATCATGATCGGCCGGAAAAGATGGCGCTTGAACCTTGGCTTTACCGGCTGGCGCTTATAGCTATCGGGGAAATGACGGCGCGGCTGGAGGAGATCGAATCGCCGGTGCACCTCGAAGACAGCAGGCGGCGGCAGAATGTTGAGGCGTCGGACGAGCCCGTGCTGCAGTTTCATCAGGCGGACGAAGGCTGGACGCGTGAAAGCACGATTGCCGACCGGCGCGTGGCTGATCCAGAACAGAACACCTATTCCGACGAGATGACGGCGCTGGTGCATGGGGCGCTGCGCGGCGTCGACCGGACGGATCGCGAAGCTTTCCTTCTTTATGGCATGGAAGGATTCTCGCTCAACGAAATTGCCTCGATCACCGGGCGGCATGCGGAGGCGGTGCGCGAATCGGTGGAGCGCGCCCGCGACTGCGTGCGCAAAACACCTACCGTTGCCAGAGAATTTCAAAAAGAGCACTTCGTCAAGACTCGAACCTCAGCATCCAAATAGCAAAGGAGAATCGAGATGATGACACGGGATGAAATCCGTGAATTAGCCGCTTTTCAGGCAGATGAAACCAAGGGGGCTTGCGCCCTCAGCTTTTACTTCCAGCCCGATCCTCCGCAGGACCGGTCGCATCGCAACCAGGCCATCGTCGCTAAAGATGTGGTGAAAGAGGCGCTGAAAAGCCCGGTGGCACAGGGCAAGAATGGGCCGTTGCACGCCGACCTGGACCGCGTGCTGGAGGTTGCGGCGAATTTGCGCGGGCCGCGGGGAAAAGCGGTGTTTGCCTGCTCCGCACAAAATTTTTGGAAGGAGTACGACCTGCCGGCGCGTCTCGGATCGACTCACGTCTATCTGCAATCGCGGTTTCAACTGAAACCGCTGGCGTCGTTGCTGGGGGCGCAGCCGGCGCTTTCGGTGGTGATGGTGGATCGGCAGCGGGCGCGGTTTTTCGATCTGCGGCTGGACGATCTGCGCGAAGGGTCGTCGATCGTTCATCTGCTTTCGCGGGGCTCGGCCAGCGACGGCTATAAAGGATACGACGGGGGGCACGCCGAGCGTCGCGTTGCCGACGAGGCGGCGCA